>ERZ772961.1-NODE-1-length-213471-cov-10.913287_pt1 | contig 213471 bp, 168 predicted proteins | sample MGYA00580677_ERZ772961 | MGnify/ENA primary metagenome ERZ772961 (study PRJEB29015, sample SAMEA2738088) | human oral metagenome | biome: human oral; feature: human-associated habitat; material: saliva | place: China | collected 2227 ... | reverse complement strand
GCAGGTAGAAGGGGGTGCCTTCCCAGCGGCGGTTTGCGATGGAGACCTTCAGCGCCGCAAAAGTTTCGGTGCGGGAGTCTGCAGGGATGTCTGCTTCGTCGAAGAAGCCGTTGACGTGTTCGCCGCCCTGGTAGCCTGCGGCGTACTGGCCGAGCGCGAAGGAGTTCGGCAGATCGTCAATGCGGAGCGCTTCGAGGACCTTAGCCTTTTCGGCGCGCAGGTGCTTGGCGTCGAGGCTGAGGGGCTCTTCCATGGCGGTGAGGGCGAGCAGCTGCAGCAGGTGGTTCTGGATGACGTCGCGGGCTGCACCCACGCCGTCGTAGTAGCCTGCGCGGGAGCCGATGCCGATGTCTTCAGCCATGGTAATCTGGACGTGATCCACATAGTGGGAGTTCCAGAGCGGTTCGAACATCTGGTTGGAGAAACGCATTGCCAGGATGTTCTGCACGGTTTCCTTGCCCAGGTAGTGGTCGATGCGGAACACTGCGTCGGGCGGGAAGACAGCCTCCACGATGGAGTTCAGTTCGCGTGCGCTTTCAAGGTTGTGACCGAAGGGCTTTTCGATGACCACGCGGCGCCAACCGTCGACGGGGTTGACGGTGTCGTTATCGCGGGATGCGAGGTCGTGTTCAGCGAGCTTGGTGAGGACCTGCTCGAATGCCTTCGGGGGGATGGACAGGTAGAAGGCGTGGTTGCCGTGGGCACCGCGCTCGTCGAGTTCGGTGAGGGTGCTCTTGAGCTGTTCATAGGCTGCGTCGTCGTCAAAGGCGCCTACGACGAATCGCATGCCCTGCTGGAACTGGTTCCATACGTCTTCGCGGAAGGGGGTACGGGCGTGTGCTTCAACGGATTCGCGTACGTAGGAGCGGAAATCGTCATCGCTCCAGGGGCGGCGGCCGAAGCCGACAAGGCCGAAGCTCGGGGGGAGCAAACCGCGGTTCATGAGGTCATACACTGCCGGAAGCAGCTTCTTGCGGGCCAGGTCACCGGTTACGCCAAAGAAGACGAGCGCGGACGGCCCCGCAATGCGGGTAATGCGGCGGTCGCGAGTGTCCCTGAGGGGGTTCGCTTCATGACCGATAGTCACAATATATTCCTTTGATTGCCTTGGTTGGTTCGTGCGGCGCGCGGTTCGTACCTTTATTCGCGCGGAGGCGAAGCCGCATTCTGGAAGGTGTGTATCCTGTATTGTACCGGTTTTGACGGGATTGTTTCAGTGGCACCCTAATTCGCCGAGATTCCCCGAGCGGTGAAGCTCTGGCGGGAACCCCGGCGGATTGGATAGGGGTGCCATGGTGCGCATCGGGCGGTGCACACCGACAGTGGTTAGTGCCGCGCTGTATTTTCGGCGGCTACTGTGGTGCGGCTACTTAGCCTGCTCGAGTGCCTCGCGGACGGTCTGCAGCAGTTCTTCCCAGGAGACGTCGAACTTGGACAGGCCCTCAACCTCAAGCTTCTCCACGACCTCCGGGTAGGAGACGTAAGCGGAGATAGCGTCCAGAACTTTGTTCGCTTCGGAGTAGTTCGGAACGATGGTGTTGCCGGTGATTTCGCCGTGGTCGGCAACAGCGTTCAGGGTTGCCTCGGGCATGGTGTTCACGGTGTTGGGTGCAACCAGGCCGGTGACATACAGGGTGTCCGGCAGTGCGGGGTCCTTCACGCCGGTGGATGCCCACAGCGGGCGCTGTACGTTTGCGCCGTGTGCTTCCAGACGTGCCCAACGCTGGGAGGAGAACATTTCCTCGAACACCTCGTAGGCGAGGCGTGCGTTCGCCAGGCCTGCTTTGCCCTTGAGCTGCACAGCGTCGCCGCCGGCAGCTTCGAGGCGCGCATCGATTTCGGTGTCTACGCGGGAGACGAAGAAGGATGCGACCGAGTGGATGGTGGACAGGTCCTTACCGTTCTCCAGCGCCTGCTCCAGGCCGAGCATGTAGGCGTTGATGACCTCGCGGTAGCGGGTCAGGGAGAAAATCAGGGTCACGTTCACGCTGATGCCAGCAGCCAGGGTCTCTGCGATGGGGCGCAGACCTTCCTGGGTTGCGGGGATCTTGATCATGACGTTTTCGCGGCCCACGCGCTCGTAGAGTTCACGTGCCATCTTGGCGGTGCCTTCGGCGTCGCGTGCCAGGCGGGGGTCAACCTCGATGGAGACGCGGCCGTCAAAACCGTTGGATGCCTTGTAGACGGGTGCGAACACGTCGCAGGCTACGCGTACGTCGTCGCAGGTTGCGGCGAAGACTGCCTCTTCAACGCTTGCGCCAGCGGCGGCAAGTTCGCGCATCTGCTCAGCGTATGCGGCACCCTTGGAGAGCGCACCAGCGAAGATGGTGGGGTTGGTGGTCACACCGACGACGTTGTGGGTCTTGATGAGTTCGGCGAGGTTGCCGCTGGTCAGACGCTCACGGGAGAGGTCGTCAAGCCAGATGGAGACACCGGCGTCGGAAAGCTTCTGAGTGGACTCAGACATGTGAAAACCTTCGATTCTTTGTCGAAATTGAAAATTGAGATATCAGTGAAATCTACTGGGCGGCGGTAGGCTCCGGCTGAGTGGTCAGCCGGAGCCTACCCGTTGCGCCTGCACCCTACCCGTACAGGGGGAGCGCAGTGTGCGCGGCAGTTACCGCAGCGCTGTTTGCCGCGGCATTGTTATCGCTTACTTAGCGGCGTCGATGGATTCCTTAGCGGCAGCCACGACAGCCTCCGCGGTGATACCGAATTCGCGGTACAGGGTCTTCGCATCGGCGGATGCACCGAAGTGCTCGATGGACACGGCGCGGCCGGCGGTGCCGAGCAGGTCGTACCAGCTCATCGCCAGGCCAGCCTCGACGGAGACGCGGGCTGCAACCGAGGAGGGCAGAACCGACTCGCGGTACTCTGCATCCTGCTCAGCGAACCACTCGCGCGAAGGCATGGAAACCACGCGAGCCGCGATACCCTGCTCTGCGAGGGTTGCGCGAGCCTGAATAGCGAGCTCAACCTCGGAACCGGTAGCAATCAGGATGACGTCCGGGGTGCCCTCGGTGTCCGCCATGATGTAGCCGCCGCGTGCGGTGCCCTCAGCGGAAGCGAACTTCTCACCCTCAGCGTCTGCGTGCACGTCTTCACGAGCCCAAACGGGCAGGTTCTGGCGGGAAAGCACGATGCCTGCGGGGCGGTCGGACTTCTCCAGGATGGTGCGCCATGCGACGGCGGTTTCGTTAGCGTCCGCGGGGCGAACCACGTCGAAGCCGGGGATAGCGCGCAGGGCGGAGAGGTGCTCAATCGGCTGGTGGGTGGGACCGTCCTCGCCCACGCCGATGGAGTCGTGGGTCCACACGTACAGTGCGGGAACGCCCATCAGTGCGGAAAGGCGAACAGCCGGGCGCTGGTAGTCGGAGAACACGAAGAAGGTGCCCGAGAACGCGCGGGTCGGGGAGGAGAGCACAATACCGTTGACGATTGCTGCGGCAGCATGCTCACGAATACCGAAGTGCAGCACACGGCCGTAGGGGTTGCCGGTCCAGTCTTCGGTGGTGCGCGATGCCGGGTTGAAGGACTCTGCACCCTTGATGGCGGTCAGGTTCGAACCGGCGAGGTCAGCGGAGCCGCCCCACAGTTCGGGGAAGGTGTCAGCGATAGCGTTGATGACGGTGCCGGATGCCGCGCGGGTTGCCACGGAGGTGCCAGCCTCGAACACGGGGAAAGCAGCCTTGTAGTCTGCGGGCAGTTCGCCTGCGACGAGGCGCTTGTACAGTTCGGCGCGCTCGGGGTTTGCCTTTGCCCATGCTTCGAACTTTTCGTCCCATGCCTTGTGTGCCGCGGCGCCGCGCTCGACAAGCTGGCGGGTGTGTGCCAGCACGTTCTCCTCGATGAAGAAGCTCTTGGCGGGGTCGAAGCCGAGCAGTTCCTTGGTTGCGGCGACCTCTTCAGCACCGAGCTTGGAGCCGTGTACTGCGCCGGTGTTTTGCTTGGTGGGGGCGGGGTAGCCGATGATGGTGCGCAGCTCAATGAAGGAGGGCTTGTCGGTGACAGCCTTCGCACGCTCAATAGCGGCGTACAGTTCTGCGACGTCCTCAACGTAGTCGCCGGTGCGGGTCCAGTCCACACGCTGAACATCCCAGCCGTAGGACTCGTAGCGCTTTGCTACGTCCTCGGTGAAGGCAACGTCGGTGTCCTCCTCAATGGAGATGTGGTTGCGGTCCCAGACGACAATCAGGTTGCCGAGCTCCTGGTGACCTGCGAGCGCGCACGCCTCGGCGGTGACGCCTTCCTGCACGTCACCCTCGGAGGCGATGACGTAGACGTGGTGGTCGAAGGGGGAGGTGCCCGGTGCTGCTTCGGGGTCGAACATGCCGCGCATACGGCGCTGTGCGTAGGCGAAACCAACGGCGGATGCCAGGCCCTGGCCGAGCGGGCCGGTGGTGATCTCTACGCCCTTGGTGTGCTTGTATTCGGGGTGGCCGGGGGTGAGGGCACCCCAGGTGCGCAGGGCTTTCAGGTCCTTCATTTCGAGGCCGTAGCCGCCGAGGAACAGCTGAGTGTACAGGGTGAGGGAGGTGTGGCCGGGGGAGAGGATGAAGCGGTCACGGCCTTCCCAGCGGTCGTCGGAGGGATCCTGGTTCATGACCTTCTGGAAGAGCAGGTAGGCGACCGGCGCCAGGCTCATTGCGGTGCCGGGGTGACCGGATCCGACCTTTTCTACGGCGTCTGCAGCGAGGATACGTGCGGTATCTACGGCGCGCTGGTCGGTTTCAGTCCACTGGAAGTTCTCTGCCACGTGGGTGTCCTTTCACAACGTGAGTGGATGCGCCAGCAGGCTTGTGCTAGCGCGCTGTCCGTCGGGTGTAACGTGCCTTCGGGGGTGCATATTCCCGCGCCGATGGGTACCTGCGTAGGTACTCGGGTAAGTACCCGGTAGATGCCCCGGTAAGTACCAGGGTAGGTGCGGGGAGCCGGGAGGTTTGTTTCGACCCTTTCGTTTTAACAGGATAGTTCACTAAACGGCAGTATCCGGTGTGGGGCTGCAGACATTCACAGGGTGATACGGGGAGGGTGCGGGGGTAATACGGCGGTGATGTGCGGTTACGGTGCGGGTTGCATGGGGTTCTGCGTGGGGTTCGCGGTGTATACCTAAGCTGTATTTTCTGAGCTCGTGGCTGAATATTGTTCAGTAATGTAACAATTTTTGTGTAAGTGGTGAAGCTCATGTTAAGGTTGAGCAGGAAGGTTGCAGACCGAAACAGTGGTTGGGTCGGTCTGCATCTCGGTGATTGAAGCCCCTCCTCCGCGCGGAAACTGATGACTATCTTGCTGTGGTGGCGAGATATAAGGTTCTGGAGGGGGTGCTATCTTTTAGTCTCAGACCGTACATTCTGTGTGCGGTTGAGGCTAAAAGTTTGTGTTAAATAAATGGGCGCCGGATATGTCGGAACATATCCGGCGCCCGCCTTTTAACCTGCGGCTTAACCTGTGCCTTTTTGCCGGTGCCTTTTTTACCTGCGGCTGTGACCATCAGGGGCAATCAGGTCGCCTCTAGCTGGGATGCTTCTATCTGGGTCGCTACTAGTTAGGTCACTACTAGTCGGACCACTTGAACTTGCGCGAGGCAATAAACCCAATGACCACGGTCCATACGATCAATACCCAGTGCGGGTCGGCAAGCCATTGATGCTGAATGAAGTTGCCGCGCAGCGCATCGCCCAGAGCTGCCGAGGGCGACCATGCTACAACCGCGGCGTACCAGTCGGGGAAGGACTTCAGCGGGAACACGACGCCGCCGGCACCGGCAAGAATCACCCAGGCGATATTCACGATGGCGAGGGTCGCCTCCGCGCGCACCGTACCGGCAATGAGCAGACCCAGCGCCGTAAATGCGCCGGCACCCATAATCATCGTGATGATGGAGCGCGAGACGGCGATAGCGTCCGGGCGCCACCCCAGACCGTACCCGAGCACCGCCACCAGGGTGAACTGAATCGCCACGACCACCAGCACCGCAATGCACTTGCCCATGATCAGGCCGTTACGGCCCAGGGGAGTGGTCGCCAGGAACCGCAGCACGCCGTAGCGGCGATCAAAACCGGTGGCAATGCCCTGACCGGACAGTGCCGTAGAAATCACGCAGAGCGCCAGAACGCCGGGGACCGCCGCATCCATGCGGGAGACACCGACCGAGTTAGCGTATTCATCAATCAGGCCGGTGAACCGCAGGGCAATGAGCGCCATGACGGGAAAAATAATGTTGAGCATCAGCTGCTCGCCGTTGCGTAGCATCGCCATGGTTTCGTAGCGGCCCTGCTCAATCACGCGCACGAGCGGGTAGTTCGCGCGCGGGGGAATGTACTCCTCGTCTTCGTCAATAGAAGAGACCTTGGGGCGGGTGTTCGCGGCGCGTTCTTCCATGCGGTGCCCTTCCGCTCGGTTCTCTTCTACCGGGTTTTCTGCGGCGTTTTCTACAGTGTTTTCTGCAGCCCGGTTGTTGGTGCGTGCGGTGTTGCTCATCGGATATCACGTCCTGAAATGTCGAGGAAGACATCCTCAAGGGTCTTCGGTTCCATAGTCAGAGAAATCGGCATGAGGTAACGCTCGGCGAGCGCCGCGGTGAATGCCGCCAGGTGCTCGGGGCGTAGCGCACCGACCAGCTCATACTCGCCGGGCACGGAGGGGGCACCGTCACGCGCCGGGGTGTAGGGCACCTTCTCGATGAGCTCCACACCGGCACGCAGATGCGCGGGCAGCAGCTGCTCACGGGCGGGGGTGGGTGCGTTCAGGCTGTACTGCAGGCGGTTCGTGCCGTCGCTGGCGATGAGCTCGGAGACGGTGCCTTCCTGAACGGTGGTGCCGTTTTCAATGATGTACACGTAGTCGGCGAGCTTCTGCGCGTCGTCAATCAGGTGCGTGGTGAGCACAATGGCGGTGCCGAGTTCACGCTGTTTACGAATGATGTCGAAGACGACGTTGCGGGATTGCGGGTCCAGGCCTGCGGAGGGCTCGTCGAGGAAGAGCACGTCCGGGCGGCCGATGAGGGCGGCGGCAAGGGAGACACGCTGCTTCTGACCGCCCGAGAGGCGGCGAATCGTGGTGCCGTTGAAGGCATCAATACCGAGGCGTTCTGCCAGCTCTTCGACCGGGTACGGGTCGGTGTACATGGTGGAGATGTGTTCCAGCAGCGGGATGGGGTGCATGGCGTTGGGTAGGCCGCCGTCCTGGAGCATAATGCCGACCTTGGCGCGCAGCTCCGGGTCTGCCTGCAACGGGTTTTCTCCGAGGAGGCGCACGGTACCGCGGGTGGGTTTGAGTAGACCCTGCGCGCAGGCGAGGGTCGTGGTTTTGCCGGCGCCGTTGGCTCCGAGGAGGACGACCACCTCGCCGGGGAAGACGCGCAGGTTGACCTTGTTGACGGCGCGGTAGAGCCCGCTGGCGGTGAGCCGTTCGGGGTATTTGGTGCGGAAGGCGCGTGAGGGTTTGAACTCTTTGATGAGGTCTTTAATGCTGAGCGCCGGTTCTTCGGTGATGATGCGTCGTCGTGCGGTGGGGGAGGCGCCGGGCTCCGTGTGGTGCTCAGCGTGTGCCGTTGGCACGGCGGATGCACGCCCCGGGTGGTCCTGCTGGCCCGCGGTGGTAGTCTCCATAGACAGTCACTTTCGATTTTTTCGATGAATGAGCGTGTGTGCCCCCTTCATCTTATGCCCTAACTCACGTTTAAGGCACACTTGTTACGACTTAAAAGTTCACCCTAAGGTAGAAAAGTTAGCAAGTAGGGGTACCTAACTAGCCAAAGAAAAACTAATTAGGACATACTTTATTTGTGTATTCCGTGAATAAGACCCCTCAGCGCGTCTCAACGAACGAGGCGCAGACCCGAAACGGCACCCGAACCGCCGCCTCGGGCTCTACTGGTGCTTCCAGTACAAAGTCCTCCGCGGCACGCACATCCAAGCGCAAAGCCGAGGCAGAAGAACGCACCAGGGACCGCGTCCTGCGTGAAGTCCTCAACAACGGCCCCGTATCCGCAGCAACCCTCGGTGAACTCCTCAGCCTCACCCCCGCAGCGGTACGCCGCCACCTCGACGCCCTCGAATCCAACAACATGATCGAGGTCGCGCCCATCAAAAAGCACGGCGCCGGAGCCGGACGACCCGCCCGCCGCTACGTGATCGCCCCCCAGGGCCACGAACGCCTCGGCAACGACTACCTCATCATCGCCCGCGAAGCCCTGCAAATGCTCCGCGACACGGTCGGCCAGGAAGCCCTCGAAGCTTTCGCCTCCGCCCGCGCCGCAGAAATGGAAGCCCGCTACCGACCCGTCGTAGAAGCCGCCGGTGACGATGTGGCAGCCCGAGCGCAGGCGCTCGCAGAGGCAATGAGCAAGGACGGTTTCGTGGCGACCGCGCAGGTCACCGCGCCTCCTGCAGGACGAACTGTTCCCGAGCATTTCCTGGCAAGTATTCAGCTCTGTCAGGGTCACTGCCCGGTACGCGACCTCGCTGGAGACTTCCAGGTGTTCTGCGAGCAGGAAACCGGGATTATTTCTGACCTGCTCGGCGTTGATGTCCGTAGGCTTTCAACCATGGCTTCGGGTGCTCACGTGTGTACCACGCACGTGCCCCTGAACCGCGTCACCGCCGAGAGTGAGAAGAACGCAGAAGAATCCGCAGGGAAACCTTCGGAGGAACCTTCCGCGTAACGATCACCGCAGTACCCAGCGGCACACCCCGATGAACCCGTCAAGGGTGCGAGCCGCACGCTGAAATCCGCCCGCAACCACGCGGTGTACACCGCAAGCACACTGCGTACACCGCGTCACGCATTGTGGTTGAGCGCGGTATCAGCCCCCTCAACTACCGCGCCTGCAACCGGCAGGTGGCGGCGAGAAATGTAATAACCATCGAAGAAAGGCCGTAATGACTGAGAAAGTTGGGCAGAACGCCAACGACACCGTCATTTCAGAGATCCTGGAGATGAACCCCGAACTCGAGGGCATTGGCAACTACGAGTACGGTTGGGCAGACTCCGACGAAGCAGGCCAGGTAGCAAAGCGCGGCCTGGATGAGGATGTCGTGCGCGACATCTCTGCTAAGAAGAACGAACCCCAGTGGATGCTGGACATGCGTCTGAAGGCGCTGAAGTTCTTCGAGCGTAAGCCCATGCCCACTTGGGGTGCGGATCTTTCCGAAATCGACTTCGACAACATCAAGTACTTCGTGCGTTCGACTGAGGGTCAGGCGGCTTCTTGGGAGGAACTGCCCGAGGACATCCGCACCACCTACGAGCGCCTGGGTATTCCCGAGGCGGAGCGTAACTCCCTCGTCGCGGGTGTGGCTGCACAGTACGAGTCTGAGGTCGTGTACCACCAGATCCGTGAGGACCTGGAGAAGCAGGGCGTGATCTTCGTCGACACCGACACCGGTCTGCGCGAGTACCCCGAACTGTTCAAGGAATACTTCGGCTCCATCATCCCGATTGGTGACAACAAGTTCTCCGCGCTGAACACCGCCGTATGGTCCGGTGGATCCTTCGTGTACGTTCCCCCGGGAGTTCACGTGGAGATCCCGCTGCAGGCGTACTTCCGTATTAACACCGAGAACATGGGCCAGTTCGAACGCACCCTGATCATTGCGGACGAAGACTCCTACGTTCACTACATTGAGGGCTGCACCGCCCCCATCTACAAGTCCGACTCCCTGCACTCCGCAGTGGTTGAGATTGTGCTGAAGAAGAACGCACGCGTTCGCTACACCACCATCCAGAACTGGTCGAACAACGTCTACAACCTGGTGACCAAGCGTGCGGTTGCGCACGAGGGCGCCACCATGGAATGGGTGGACGGCAACATCGGTTCGAAGGTCACCCAGAAGTACCCGGCTGTTTACATGGTCGGTGAGCACGCTAAGGGTGAGACTCTGTCCATCGCATTCGCGGGTGAGGGTCAGCACCAGGACACCGGTTCGAAGATGGTTCACATTGCACCGAACACCTCTTCGACCATTGTGTCCAAGTCCGTGGCACGTAACGGCGGCCGCAGCGCATACCGCGGCCTGGTTCAGGTGCGTGAGGGCGCTAAGCACTCCAAGTCCTCCGTGGTCTGTGACGCACTGCTGGTGGACACCATCTCCCGCTCCGACACCTACCCCTACGTGGATGTCCGCGAGGACGACGTGACCATGGGTCACGAGGCGACCGTTTCCCGCGTCTCCGAGGACCAGCTGTTCTACCTGATGCAGCGCGGCCTGAGCGAAGAAGAAGCAATGGCGATGATCGTCCGCGGCTTCGTTGAGCCTATCGCCCGCGAGCTGCCGATGGAGTACGCACTCGAACTGAACCGCCTGATCGAACTTCAGATGGAAGGATCTGTGGGCTAATGCCGACCAACGAAGAAACCCTGGGTTACCACTCCCCGATCATCCCCGGCATGGACCAGGAGGGCGAGAAGCTCGCCACCGAGTTCGCCCACGATGACACCCTGTTGCGCGCCACCGAGGCACACCACCAGGGCTCCAACCCGAACAACATCCAGAAGGTACTCGAAGCATCCCGTGCAGAGCGTAAGACCTCCTACAATGTGGAGGACTTCGCGCCCCTGACCGGTCGTGAAGAGGACTGGCGCTTCACCCCGCTGAAGCGTCTGGGTGGCCTGCACCTGGAGAAGCTGACCGGCACCGCACCGGCACCGCAGATCACTGCACCCGAGCAGGTTCAGGTTGAGACCGTCTCCCGCGAGGATGCACGCATCGGCTCCGCGGGTATCCCCGAGGACCGTGTGGCAGCGAACGCGTGGTCCAGCTTCACCGAAGCAACCGTGGTGACCATCCCCGCCGAAGCTGAACTGGCTGAGCACGTGGAAATCGACATCGCCGGCACCGGCAACGAGCCCGCCGCGCAGCACATCGTGATTGAAGCTAAGCCCTTCTCGAAGGCTGTCGTGGTTCTGCGCCACACCGGCTCCACCGTCCTGGCACAGAACGTTGAGTTCGTGGTGAACGACGAGGCTGAGCTGAACGTTGTTTCCGTGCAGCAGTGGGCTGACGACGCAATCCACACCTCCGCACACTACGCTAAGCTGGGCCGCAACGCACGCTTCAAGCACGTTGTGGTGTCCCTCGGCGGCGACCTGGTGCGCGTGACCCCCTCCACCAAGTTCACCGCTCCCGGCGCTGAGACTGAAATGTACGGCCTGTACTTCGTAGACGCTGGTCAGCACATTGAGTCCCGCCTGTTCGTGGACCACTCCGTACCCAATTGCAAGTCCCGCGTGACCTACAAGGGCGCGCTGCAGGGTAAGGGCGCGCACTCCGTATGGGTTGGTGACGTTCTGATTGGTAAGGATGCGGAAGGCACCGACACCTACGAGCTGAACCGTAACCTGCTGCTGGAAGTTGGCCCCCGCGCCGACTCCGTGCCGAACCTGGAGATTGAGACCGGCCTGATTGAGGGCGCCGGCCACGCATCCACCACCGGCCAGCTCGATGAGCAGCACCTGTGGTACCTGCAGGCTCGCGGTATTCCGGAGGCTGAGGCACGCCGTCTGGTCGTGCGCGGCTTCCTGAACGAGATCATTCAGCAGATTCGTGTTCCCGAACTTGAAGAGCAGCTCACCGAGGCCCTTGAGGCAGAGCTCGCCCTCAGCAACAACTAAGCTTTACCAGGAGAAATCAATGTCTACCCTTGAAATCAAGGACCTTCACGTCTCGGTTATCCTCGACGACGAAACCACCAAGCCCATCCTGAAGGGCGTTAACCTGACCATCAACTCGGGCGAGATTCACGCAATCATGGGCCCGAACGGTTCCGGTAAGTCCACTCTGGCTTCCACCATTGCTGGCCACCCCAAGTACCAGGTTGACTCCGGTCAGATCCTGCTCGACGGTGAGGACATCACCGAGATGAGCGTGGACGAGCGTGCACGCGCAGGCCTGTTCCTGGCTATGCAGTACCCGGTGGAGATCCCCGGCGTGACCATGTCCAACTTCCTGCGTTCCGCTAAGACCGCTGTGGACGGCAAGGCTCCCTCCCTGCGTACCTGGACCAAGGACGTTAAGGAAGCCATGAAGAACCTGGAGATTGACCCCGACTTCATCGCACGTAACGTGAACGAGGGCTTCTCCGGTGGTGAGAAGAAGCGCCACGAGATCCTTCAGCTGGAGCTGCTCAAGCCCAAGTTCGGCATCCTGGACGAGACCGACTCCGGTCTGGACGTTGACGCACTGAAGATTGTGTCTGAGGGCGTGAACCGTGCGCATGAGGCGAACGATATGGGCGTTATGCTGATTACCCACTACACCCGCATCCTGCGCTACATCAAGCCGCAGTTCGTGCACGTGTTCGTGGACGGCAAGATGGTTGACCAGGGCGGCCCCGAGCTGGCTGACCGCCTGGAAGAAGAGGGCTACGTAGCTTACGTGGGTAAGAAGTAAGCTTCTTCCCTGACCGGATTCTGACAGAAAGATAGAACTATGACTGAGACTGTGCAGGGTCGTGTTCCTCAGGAAGAGATTGAGGAAGCCCTCAAGGAGGTCATTGACCCGGAGCTTGGCGTCAATATTGTTGACCTCGGTCTGCTCTACGGTCTGCGCTGGGATGAGGATGGAACCCTCATTCTGGACCTGACTCTGACCACCGCGGCGTGCCCGCTGCAGGAGGTTATTGAGGAGCAGGTTCAGGCGAACCTGGATAACCTGGTTGATTCTTGGCGTGTGAACTGGGTTTGGATGCCGCCGTGGGGCCCGGAGCGTATTACTGAGGACGGCCGCGATATGATGCGCGCGCTGGGCTTCAACATCTAAGCTCCTGACTCGCAGATAAGTACCCGCCCGGTGCGGAAGGTGTAAGCCTTCGGCACCGGGCGGGTATTTTTGCGTCTTCTGGGTTCGTGTTCTCCGGGAGGGTCGAACCTGCCGGGGGAATGGAGCAGAAACTAGGGCGAAAAGAATCCCCGCCTTCCGTATACCGTGTACGCGGCGGAGGCGGGGGTTCCTTACATCGCTAAGATGCGGTTATTAGTCGTCTACCTAGTCGTTCAGGTGCAGCAGCTTCAGCGAGTGCTCATACTTAATCATGAGGCAGGTACGAGTCGGTTCCTCCAGAAGCGCCAAACGCTGCGGGTCAGTATTATCCGCAATATCGGCAAGCTTCACCAGACGAGCCAAATCATTCACACGCACCCGGCTCAGATACGACTCACGCGACTCACCCGGGCGGCGGGTCAAAGCATCAATCGCATCCACAATACGCGCCGAGAAATGACGCGCCAGATACGCGAGAGAAACGCCGGTATCCTCCACCGTGTCATGCAACAGCGCCACAATCTGCGCTTCAGCCTTCAGCTCCTCCAAAGAGATATCGGGGTGAGTTGCGGCAGCCAACTCACACGCAAGCTTACGCACCCCAAGAGCCACACGGCGAGGGTGGGAGATATAGGGCCAGCCGTTACGATCAGTCTGCCCCTCATGCGCCTTATCAGCAATGCTGTCAGCCAGGCGAACCATCTCTTTGTAGTAGTTATTCGACATGAGAACCTCCGTTGGTTTGAACTCCTGCGAGTTGATGGTCCCAGCGGCGTTTTCCGTACCAACGCGGCACGGGTGGTAGCTGGTACCAACACTTTACTCCAGCAGCTACGCGGCAGTGACGGAACTCGCCCAAAAAACCCCTAATACGTCAAATATGACGCGCCGAAGAAGAAAAGAGGGTGTTTTTCCTTCTGAAATTGTGGGTTTGGTGCCCTTTCTGCCGTGTATCTGCGGTTGGTAACAGACATTCAGGAGGTGCCCGCCACCTCCGCGAAAGTGTCCGCCGAACCCTTTGGTACCGCCCGGTGTAACTCGCCCAAAATCTCATATGGTGGCGAAAAATTTCTAACTTTTTCTAGCGAAAATCGGCGCACAAACCGCCCAACACAAAGGCAGTTTAAGCGTGTTTAGCACACACCGATACACACTCATCAAACGAAAAAATCGCGCACCCTCCGCGCCCTGCTAAAACCTTCAAAAACCCGTATTTTTGCGCAAAAATACGCGATAAACTGGGGGCAACCAAACATCGGAGAACACCATGGCAGAGCTCTATGAGCGCTTCGTCGCCTTGTATCCCTACCCACACGAGCGAATCCGCCACGGCGCCCCACGAGCCGAACTTAACCGGCGATACCTCGAACACCTTTACGAGGGCAAGAACCGGGGAACAACCCCCATCGTGGTTGCCCTCGACCCGACCTTGCTCGGAACCATTGAGAATAACGTCTCCCTGCGTACCTCAACGCCCGTGCAGGACATCACCGCCGACACCATCAAACGGTACGCACACGAGCTCATCACCGACCATCACCATTACCTGGATCAAGTCGGTGTAGAAGTCGCCGCGCACGAGGCCTTCCGGCACCTGAACGAGAGCACCTACCTGCAGACCTACCGCCTCCTCATGGAAAACGGCGAACTCGGTGAAGACGATATCGCTATGCCGCTAAAAGCGGAGTACCCCTTCGAACTGACCGCAGGCATTATCAATGAGAAGGTCAAAGCCACCGATATTGACAGCGCCGCGGAACTGCTCATCATGGACCTGCCGCTGTGGGATGCCTCCGGGATATTCGCCTACCTGCCTTTCGGCGGGTGGGACTCCAGCCCCAGCCCCGAGGCGATGCTGTCCATTGCCCGCTACTGGTTTGAACGCGATGACGCCTACCCGGCTGTTATCGCCTCGGACTTTATCGAGTTCTACACGCCTGTACCGGTCACAACCCGCCGCGACGCAGAGATCCTGGCGGTTGAGCATACAATGGTTTCCTCGGCGATGCCGGTGCGTGTCTACCGCGGCTTCGACAAGCTTGTGGAGGCGCTCTACGGCCAGCATGACTGGTACCTGTGGTGGGAGCAGCTCCCGGCGGCGCTCCTCATTGAAACGCCCTAAAACCGCTTGATACAACACCTGATACAACGACAGAGGGCGGGGTGAACTTTACGGTTCACCCCGCCCCTCTCGCGTATCTGCGCTATTTCAGCTCGTCCACGTGTCGTGCCCGCAAAGCACGAGCGGTCGCCGTCGCGTAATCAACCGCCTGCACCACCCACGGAATCAGCAGCCGCCAATACATGCGCTTGGGCAGATTACGCGCCACCGCCGCCCTGCGCAACGCACCCCAACGGTCCATGAGCGCCGGAATCGACCGGACCATCAACGCAATCAGCAGACCCAGACGCTCGGGAGAAAGACCCACGAAACGCAGCGGCGAACAGAGCCTCACAAAACCGTCAATCAGAACCGGCAGGGGAGTGCTCACCAGCAGGGTACGGGAAGCGTAGAAAGCCGTCAGCATGGTCGCGATAGCATCCGCGCCGGAGGCGTACTGCCCCGTAAACACGTAATAGGCGACCATGATCAGTAGCAGCAGAGACAGAGTGCGAACCACCAGCCACAGCTGGGAAGCAGGCACACCAGCCCACAACGCGCAGAGCGTGGACGCAACCAAAGCCACCAGCGCCACCTGCCAGCCGGTCACCGCCAACAGCAGGAACAGCCCAAAGAAGAGCGTGCCCTTGAGCCACAGTGGCGCCCGATGCACCGGCGTGTTCAACGGCTGGTAGAAACCCACCAGCAGGGTACCGGGGTTGAAATCCGAGCCCTGGGATGCGGGGCGAGGGTTCACGCGCGGCGTGTTAGCGCCCATGCGCGCCTCCTGACGAATCCAGACCTTCGGTAGCGCCCTCGTTGGGGAACCCCTCGGCACACCACGTGCGGTACTGCTGCACCAGCTGCGCCGCATCCCCCTGAGCGAGCAAACGGCCGTCATGAATGATCACGGCTTCATCGCAGGACGCCGCCAAATCCAGGTCGTGCGTGCTGAGAACCAGCATCTGATCCAGCGACTCCAAATGCTTCAGTAGCCGCGCGCGATTGCGCAAATCCAGCAGGGTGGTCGGCTCATCGAGCAGAAGAATCTGCGGGCGCGCCGCCAGCACGCTGGTGAGAGCGACCAGCTGCTTTTCGCCTCCTGAGAGGGTGAAAACGCTCTGGTCCTCCAGACGTTCGAGGCCGCGCTCACGGAGCAGTTCACGAATCCGTTCGCGGCGCTGCTCACCGCTGAGGGAACTACCTTCAACGGCTGCGGCACGGCGCAGACTCAGGTCAATATCCTCGGCAACGGTGGGCATAATCAGCTGCGCCTCCGGCTGGGCGAAGAGCATGCCCACACCCTCAAAAGCGACCTGTGAATTACCGCGAGCGCCCGCACCCTTCGAGCTGCGGTTCGGTGCCTCCAGGGTGTCGACACCGTTCACGCGCACAATACCTTCATCCGGGTGGGTGAGCCCATTGAAAAGCCCCAGCAGGGTGGACTTACCGCTACCGTTCAGACCGAGCACCGCGGTGCGCTTCGCCGTGAACCGCAGGCTCACATCCTTGAGGATACGGCGATGCCCGCCTTCGGGCAGCTCGGTGAAAACACTCACCGATTCAAGCTCAAGGGCGGGCATGCTGGTAGAGGCGCTCACCGCCTGTTCGCCCTGTACCTGCTGTGGTGCAGGCTGGCGCGTGGAGCGGCGAAAAAACATAGCTATCCTCTCGTGCGGCACATTGTGTGCCTTTAACGCTGGGTAGAAGCCAGGGACGGGAAGGCGCGGCGTACCGACAAACCAACCAGAACCGCGATCGTGGACTTCACCAGATCCCAGGGAACGAATACCATTGCCGCACTGAATGCGGCGTCAAAAGTCATGTGGGCGTTCACCATCATACCGGCGATACCGCAGGCGGTCAGAACCACAAAACCGCAGAAGTTCGCAAGCAGAGCCATGAGGAAGGTCGCACCCACCGAACGGGTATTGCGGGTGAACAGGTAGGCGAGAGTACCGGCAATAGCGGCGAAGGGCAGGAAGCCGAGCAGGTAGCCAGCACTCGGGGAGGCGAGCGTACCCAGGCCGGCGCCGCCCTTAGCGAAGATGGGCAGGCCAGCAAAACCAACCAGCAGGTACAGTGCCACGGAGGCGGTGGCGCGCTTGCCGCCGAGCACCTGAGCGGTGATGTAAATGCCGAGGGTCTGGAAGGTGAAGGGAACCGCAACGCCACCCAAGCTAACGGCGGGCATGATGGCGAGCGCGGCGATGAAGCCCGCGAACACTGCGATGAGGGAGAGGTCGGTGGCGAGCGAGGTCTTTGCCGCTACGTTACGGCGCGGTGCCTGGGATGCTTGGGATGATTCGCGCACGGAATCGGTCATTGGGGTGGTGCTCCTTTGGTACGTATTTCTCCGCAGATTTTTCTGCGGAGTTGAGGGTAGCGGTGGTTGATTTGCTTGTCACAACCCAGTTTTGAACAATGTTCTATAAATAGTGTCCGGTATGTATCGTACACCTCACACCACAAAAACAAAAGGTGCCCCACATGCGCACTCGGCACACCTGCACTAAAATTGATGAGGTGCTCCGCGCGCTCGCTACTTCTAGCCCGGCGAGTCCCTCCTACCGAGCACTATCAACCCGCACACCAGACCGCCATCCGGAAAGGCACCCATGATTGCTGTACAGAACCTCGAATTGCGTGCAGGCGCGCGCCTGCTCATGGAAGAGGTCACCTTCCGCATCGATAAGGGCGACAAGATCGGTCTGGTGGGCCGTAACGGTGCCGGTAAGACCACTATGACTAAGGTGCTTGCCGGTCTGACCCTGCCCGCTGACGGTACGGTCACCCGCAGCGGCACTATCGGCTACCTTCCGCAGGACCCGAAGGTGGACGACATGAGCCAGCTTGCTCGTGACCGCATCCTGTCGGCGCGTGGCTTGGACGGCGTGGCGCGCAAGATGCGTCAGGCGCAGGAGGATATGGCGAGCGAGGACCCGGCGGTGCGCGCTAAGGGCATGCGCCGTTACGACCGCCTGGAGGCAGAGTTTATCGCCGGCGGTGGGTACGCCGCCGAGTCGGAGGCGGCGGTCATCACCTCTAACCTGGATCTGCCGGAGCGCGTGCTCGCCCAGCCGCTGTCTACTCTGTCGGGTGGTCAGCGTCGCCGCGTGGAGCTGGCGCGTATTCTCTTCTCGAATGCGGACACCATGTTGCTGGATGAGCCGACCAACCACCTGGATGCCGACTCGATTCTGTGGTTGCGCGATTTCTTGAAGAACTTCTCGGGCGGCCTGATGGTCATCAGCCACGATGTTGACCTGATGGAGCTGGTCGTCAACCGCGTCTTCTACCTGGACGCGAACCGCTGCGTGATTGACCAGTACAACATGGGCTGGAAGAACTACTTGCTTCAGCGTGAGCAGGATGAGCACCGCCGCAAGCGTGAGCGTGCGAATGCGCAGAAGAAGGCGAATGCTCTGATGGAGCAGGCGAATAAGATGCGCGCGAAGGCGACTAAGGCTGTTGCCGCTCAGCAGATGATTAAGCGTGCTGAGAAGCTTCTGCGCGGCCTGGAGGAGGAGCGTCAGAGTGATAAGGTTGCGGCGATTCGCTTCCCGGATCCGGCGCCGTGCGGTAAGACTCCGCTCTCTGCGCAGGGTCTGTCGAAGTCCTATGGCTCTTTGGAGATTTTCACGGACGTTGATTTGGCGATTGACCGCGGTTCGCGCGTGGTGGTGCTGGGCCTGAACGGTGCCGGTAAGACCACTCTGCTGCGCATGCTGGCTGGTTCCACTCAGCCTGATACGGGCGAGGTCGTGTACGGTCACGGCGCGAAGCTGGGCTATTTTGCGCAGGAACACGAAATTCTTGATGGCGACCGCACTGTCTTTGAGAACATGAAGTCCGCTGCGCCGGATCTGGACGACACCCGCGTGCGCACGATTCTGGGTTCGTTCCTGTTCTCCGGTGATGACGTGGATAAGCCTGCCGGTGTGCTTTCCGGTGGCGAGAAGACCCGTCTGTCCTTGGCGACCCTGGTGGCGTCGAGCGCGAACGTGCTGCTGCTCGATGAGCCGACCAACAACCTGGACCCCGCCTCGCGTGAGGAGATTCTGAACGCGTTGAAGGCGTACCAGGGTGCCATTGTGATGGTTTCTCACGATGAGGGTGCCGTGGAGGCGCTGGATCCTGAGCGTGTGCTGCTTCTGCCGGATGCGGTAGAGGACCTATGGTCGAAGGATTACCAGGATCTGATTTCGCTGGCGTAAAGGCTGGCGTAAAGCACTATTCACCGACATAAAAGCATGGGGGAGGCTCCGGTGCCGTGTGGCGCCGGGGCCTCTTTGCGTGTAGTGCGCGTTGTTTTATTGTCCGAGGTGTATTGTCCGGGGCGTATTTCTGTGTTCTGAAGGTGCATTGCGGAATATGTTGTCGGTATTTTTCGCGTGAATAGTGCCGAAAAATGTGACCTGACCCGTGGGGTTGTATTGTTTTCTGATCATATGTGATGTTATTGCGTTCCCGTACATGGGAGCTGTGGGTTCTGACACACGAAACTCGTGGCGTATTTGACGGGAAATAATGTTGCCTTGTGGGTTTTCCCGAGGGAAAGAAAAGCTCTCAGGCGATATTTCAGGGGGTCTGTGTGGGCTTTTTGAATTTTTCATGTGTCTCTACATACATTGTGGGAAAAATGGTAGAAACCCAACATGCATGGGGCATAGACTTGTAACTGTTCCCGCCATTGCGAGGACGCAAATGCGAAACATTAGGGCTCACTACAGATGGTGAGCTAACGCGGGGGAGAAGAGATTCCCGCCCGCTCACGAAGGAGAACTGCCAATGCACAACACTGAGTTCGAGAAGTACCCCACCTCCGGTGAAGAGAACGTTGAGGTTGACGTCTTCTGGCCCATCCAGGACGCTTAATCTCTCACCCCGATAGGTCGGGATAAGGATTAGAAAAGCGCCCCGCCGCTTCCGTAGGGAAGTGACGGGGCGCTTTGCTGTCTTCTTTGATGCTGTCCTCATGGGGGATTTATATAACGTTATGCGGCGTGAATACCCAGTCCGAACATTTGCAGGGGGTATTCGGTAAAGCCCATCATGGCTGCCGCGTACCAGGCGACGTACCCGGTCAGTGCTAGAACGAGTGCCTTCTCGCGTACACTGCCAGCATCACCCAGAATCGGGAGCGCCATGTAGCCGCTCTTTTTCCATAGGGGGGATGCCACCAGGGGCTTGATGGCAATGGGGTAGAGGGGTAGTAGTCCGCGAGTTGTCAGCAGGTCGCCGATCAGGTGAATGGTGGCGCCGACTGAAATAGCCCAGGGGAGTAGCGCTAGCGAATCGGTTGTGTAGGCGGCGTACCCGAGGGCGACGGCGCCAATCCATCCACCCGGTGCGCCAAGCACACGTAAGGCTAGACCGCCCGAGAACGCGGCAAGAAGTAGTGAAGCCCAGGGGATTCCGTTGTAGCTCAGGTTGGCATTGAAATAGGCAATCGCCCAGAAGGCTACCAGACCCAAAATAGAGTGCGTTCCCTTGCGGTGTCCGCCGCTGACTGCCCCGACGATGCGTGCTACCCAACGTGAAACGGGCGGGATGGAGTTGGCGATACTGCCGTTGTGGTGGTCAATATCCGGTAGCATTCCCGCACCGGCGCACGCCAGGGTGGTCACGATGAGGGTGGGGGTATCGGGAACCTGCACCACTCCCGTCTCGACGAGCACTAGCCAGCCAGCTGCGGCGCTGACGGTGTGCGAATAGCCCATCATGGGGAGGTGCCTCCTTATATTCACCCGAACTCATTAGAACAAATATAGCATATATCGAAATTACTTTCGATAACCGGGGTTGTCTCTCAACCGGAGCTACCTCTCAAGCGGAGCCACCTCTCACATAGCACTACCCTTCAAACGGAAGAGTCTGCTTCCAGAACTCACGCTCGCGCAGGTAATTCTCCAGCCAGCCCACGTGCTCGGAGCACGCCAACCAGATCTTGCGGCGCTCGGGGGTGTGCACCTTCGGGTTGTTCCAGAGCAGCTGAAATTCTGCCGCCTGCTGGCAGCCCTTGCGGGAGCACTTGGCGTACTCGGGCTGTGCATCCTGAGAGAGTGAACCGAGCAGATCCATGTCTTCTTATCCTTACTATTGCGCCTCTACGTGCGGTGTTATTTCGTGCCCGCGCGAGCCCGTAGAAAGGGGGCGCGGGCTGTTCCGCTTCAGCTAGTGTACGCGCCCGATGAGGTATGCAAAAGAAGGGGAGTAGGTGTTCAGTGTTCAAGAGTGGAGTGTAGCCTGCGGCACCATCACCCTAAAACGCGGTAAAATAAGGTTCGACTGTCCATCCGTCCACACCCCAACCGTGGAGCCGCTGCATCGGCTCTGATTGCGAGGGGTCGACTCATCAAGGAAGCTCATGAGCGAGAACACTCCCAAGACCGTGCTGGTCACCGGCGGCAACCGAGGCATCGGCTACGAAATTGCCAAGGAATTCCAGGCAGCAGGACACAACGTCTGCATCACCTACCGTAGCGGTGAAGCCCCCGAAGAATTTTTCGCCGTCAAGGCAGATGTACGCGATGCCGACAGCATTAACGAAGCGTTCAAGGAAATTGAGGCAGAATTCGGCCCTGTGGAGGTGCTGGTCGCTAACGCAGGTATCACCCGCGACATGCTGCTGATGCGCATGAAGGAATCCGACTTCACCGACGTGGTCGACACCAACCTCACCGGTTCTTTCCGTGTGGTTCAGCGCGCCATCAAGGGCATGCTAAAGCTCAAGCGCGGCCGCATCATCCTGGTTTCCTCCGTGGTGGGCCTGTACGGTTCCCCCGGCCAGGTCAACTACTCCGCATCTAAGGCGGCACTGGTCGGCATGGCACGCTCCATCACCCGCGAGCTGGGCGGCCGCAACATCACCGCTAACGTGGTGGCACCGGGCTTCATTAACACTGCAATGACCGAGGTTCTGCCCGAAGAGACCAAGAAGAACTACCTGGCATCCATCCCGGCCGGTCGTTTCGCTGAGGCGGAAGAGGTCGCTCGCGTGATTCGCTGGCTCGCATCCGATGAGGCTAGCTACATTTCTGGCGCTGTCATCCCCGTTGATGGCGGCCTGGGCATGGGTCACTAACCCCCACCCGTACGGACTGCATGAAGCGCCCGAGCGTGGGCGTACCCTTTCTAGACTTAAGGACATAAAACTATGGCACAGCTGACCGGCAAGACCATCATCATTACCGGCTCCTCCCGCGGCGTTGGCGCAGACACCGCACAGATTCTCGCCGCTGAGGGCGCGAACATTGTGGTGAACTACCGCTCTAAGGCACCGCGCGCGAACAAGATCGTCAAGGCCATTGAAGAGGCTGGCGGCAAGGCAATCGCAGTGCAGGCTGACGTGACCAACAGCGAGGACCTGCAGAACCTCGTCAACACCGCCGTAGAGACCTTCGGCTCCCTGGACTACCTGATCCTGAACGCTTCGGGCGGCATGGAAACCGGCATGGGCGAAGACTACGCAATGCGCCTGAACCGTGACGCACAGCTGAACCTGGCACGCCTGGCTGCGGAGAAGATGCCCGAAGGCGCACGCATCGTGTTCGTGACCAGCCACCAGGCGCACTTCATCCGCGAGGTTGAGACCATGGACGAGTACAAGCCCGTCGCAGAGTCCAAGCGCGCCGGTGAAGATGCACTGATCGCCGAGATCCCCGCACTCTCCGAGAAGGGTATCTCCCTGGTCGTCGTGTCCGCTGACATGATTGAAGGCACCGTCACCGCAACCCTGCTGAACCGCCTGCACCCCGGCGCTATTGAGCAGCGCCGCGAAACCGCCGGCAAGCTCTACACCGTCAACGAGTTCGCGCAGGAAATCGCGAAGATGGTCACCGCAGACGTTGAGACCGGCCACGTTGAGCTGGTCGGCGGCGCACGCGGCTTCATCGACTAATAACTTCAGCTGCTATAGGTGCCGTTGCGGATGCACCCGCACCCCTGACAAGGTACATCTGACAAGGTACATTTGATGAGGCGCGCCGCCTTCGACGCGGCGGCACCTATAGCCCCTGAGCCCCCTATAGCTCCTAGATTTTGCGCGAGGAACCCAATGTGGGGTGCCCGCGCACTATGTGCGCCAACCGCTCCGATAACCCGGCACGGGTTGCGGGGTGGGGGCGCATCCCATCCATCTAACTCACTGGAAGAAGAACCATGAGCACCGTACTCAACCTTCAGAATGTCTCCGTGATTCGCGGCGGCCGCCCCATCCTTAACAACGTTTCGTGGACTGTGAACGAAGGTGAACGCTGGGTCGTTCTGGGCCCCAACGGCGCCGGTAAGTCCACTCTGCTTTCGATTGCGGCAGCCCGCCTGCACCCGACCAGCGGCGAGGTTGAAATCCTTGACGAGACCCTCGGCGCTGTTGATGTGTTCGACCTGCGCCCGCGCATTGGTCTGTCCTCCGGTGCTTCGGCTACCCAGATTCCCGCCAATGAGAAGGTCTCTGACGTTGTCGTGACCGCAGCGTACGCTGTGTCCGGCCGTTGGAAGGAAGAATACGACGTCATGGACGACGAGCGTGCGACCGAGCTGCTGGCTGAGTGGGGTGTCGATACCCTCGCTGACCGCACCTTCGGTTCCCTCTCCGACGGCGAGCGCAAGCGTGCACTGATTGCCCGCGCCCTCATGACCGACCCCGAGTTGCTGCTGCTGGACGAGCCCGGCGCAGGTATGGACATCTCCGGCCGTGAGGACCTGGTCGAGCGTCTGACCGCACTTGCCGCTGACCCCTACGCACCGGCTACCGTGCTCATCACCCACCACCTTGAGGAAATCCCGGCGGGCTTCACCCACGCCCTGCTGATCCGTGACGGCGGCGTGGTCGCTGCTGGCCCGATCCTGTCCACCATTACCGAGGCGAACCTCGCAGCAACCTACGACATGGACCTGGCTCTGACCGTCACCTCCGCGGGTCGTTACTCCGCGTTCAAGCGCGCATGAGCCGTGCCCCGAAGCAGCTAAGCGCAGAACAAATCGCTGAGCGTGCCGAGCGTGTCTACGCCATCGAGTCGGTCACGGCCCTGGCGCAGGCACCCGAGCAGGATTTGCGCTACTACACGCAGCTGACCGACGTGAAGCTCCGTAGCGCCATGGAACCGCAGTGGGGTATTTACATTGCGGAGTCCTCGAAGGTGATTCGTCGTGCGCTCGCTGCCGGTCATCAGCCCGTTTCTTTCCTGATGAGTGAGAAGTGGGCTGATGATTTGGCGGATGTTTTGCGCGCCCATCCTGACACTCCCGCGTATGTGGGTAGTGAAGAGCACCTGGAGCGGGTGACCGGTTTTCATCTGCATCGTGGTGCGTTGGCGGCGATGGCTCGTCCGGCGCCGCAGCCTCTGGAGCAGTTGCTGCAGGGCGCCTCTCGCGTGGCGATTTTGGAAGATATTGTGGACCACACGAATGTGGGAGCTATTTTCCGTTCGGCTGCCGCGCTGAACGTGGATGCTGTGCTGGTGACTCCGCGGTGTGCTGATCCGCTGTATCGCCGCTCGATTCGCGTGTCGATGGGTACTGTTTTTCAGGTGCCGTGGGCTCGCTTGGAGTCGTGGCCTGCTGACTTGCAGACCCTGCACGAGCTGGGCTTTAAGAGCGCGGCGTTGGCTCTGGAGGAGGACTCGCTAACCCTGGAGGAGCTGTCTGCTCGCCGGGATGATAAGCTTGCGCTGATTCTGGGTACGGAGGGGCACGGTCTGTCGCCCCGCACCTTGGCGGCGTGTGACGATACGGTGATGATTCCGATGTCGCACGGTGTGGATTCTTTGAATGTTGCGGCGGCGAGCGCCGTGGCGTTCTGGGAGACCCGCCCGCGTTCATAAGCTGAGGTCTAACCTGGTTATTGACCCGCGTGAGTGCCTTCTTCGGGTGCCCTTGCGGGGTGTAGGTTGGTGCCTGTGAGGGAACGTACTGGGATTTAATCCGTGAAGGTGGTACCCTTAATGGGTTGTGCGCGCCCTATGCGGGCACAATGGTGATGCGCTCTGAGATTTTCTCGATAGCTGCACATCGAAAAACCTACTCCATCTATATAAGGGCTACTGGCAAAATCCAGTAGCAGAAGAAGGTAATCAATGAAGGCAGAAATCCACCCGGACTACAACCTGGTTCTGTTCCGCGACCTCGCATCCGGCAAGGTCTTCCTGACCCGTTCCACCATGACCTCGGACAAGACCGAGAAGTGGGAAGACGGCAACGAGTACCCGATCGTCGAGGTTGAAATCTCGTCTGAGTCGCACCCGTTCTACACCGGTAAGCAGCGCATCATGGACTCCGCAGGTCGCGTCGAGCGCTTCAACGCACGCTTCGGCAACTTCGGCAAGAAGTAAATCTTCTGTCCCAGTTTTGCTTTTTAGCGAAATCAATGCCCCGTTCTCCTTGGCTTTCAAGGAGGCGGGGCATTGTGCGTTTTATGGTGAGAGCTGCAATATTCGCCCAAACGTGAGGAAAGTTGTAATGTAAAACCTTTCGTGCGCCGGTGCGTAGACCAGCTGACGGCGTTACAATGGGAAAGTATTTTGCGAGCTGTGCATTTTCTGTGCTTTTCAGTGCCGCCCCATATCGGCGGGTTATTTCCGGCTCTCTATTTTAGAGACTTCGCTGGATGCGCTGTGCACCTCGCGTATCACCACCTCAAACAAAGGACAACCTATGAGCGACGCTCACTCTGAACCGTCGCAGAAGAAGAAATGGGTCAAGCGTATTCTGCTGATTCTGCTGATTCTTCTGCTGGTTATTACCCTCGGTATTGGTTTCTTTATTTGGCGTGCTGGCCACACCTGGGATAGCAAGACCGAGAAGTTTGACTCCATCACTAAGGTGGATGAAGACCTCAGCAAAATTAAGGAGCAGCTTGGCGAGGCTAAGAAGCTCAATGTGACGGAGCTGAAGGCTCCGACCGTCACCAACTCGGACACCGGCAAGAACGGCACCAACGCTAGCGGTGAGAACGGCTCCGATGCTGCTGCGGCTCTTGCAGCTAACGCGAGCGAGCACGATAAGGACGGCGACGGCATCCTGGATGACGGTTACAGCTACGATGTTGTGAAGGGTCCGGGCAAGAACATCCTGCTGCTCGGTAGCGATACTCGTTCCGGTTCTGAAGCAGCTCAGGTGAGCGGCTCCCGTGCAGATAGCATCATGCTTGCTCACATCCCTGCTGATGGTAAGGGCGTGTACCTGGTCTCGATTATGCGTGATACCTGGGTGAACATCCCCGGCTACGGCGCGGCAAAGATTAATGCCGCACTGAACTACGGCGGTATTTCTCTGCAGGTGGCAACCGTTGAGAACCTGCTGGGTATCAAGATTGATCACGTGGCTGAGATTGAGTTTGAGGGCTTCAAGGCTCTGGTGAACTCGGTTGGCGGTGTGGATGTTCAGGTTCCCTTCAACTTCGATATCAACATTTGGTCCTTCAAGCAGGGTGTGCAGCACATGGACGGCGGTGCGGCACTTGCCTTTGTGCGTGCTCGTTACCAGTTTGCTGATGGTGACTACCAGCGTGTTCGTAACCAGCGTGCGTTCCTGCGCGGCCTGTACAACACGATGAAGGCTAAGGGTGCACTGGATAATGTGGGCTCTTTCCAGTCTGCTGTTGAGTCTATTGCTGGTTATATGCGTGTGGACTCCGGTCTGAATGCGGCACAGATTGCTCAGATTGCGGCTCCGGTGCTGACCAGCGGTGACACCACGATGCGTATGACCACCCTGCCGAACGCAGGCCCGGGTTGGTCCTACGACGGTCAGTCGATTGTTATCGTGAACCAGGCTGCAAACGCTAACCTGTCCTATGCTTTGCAGCATGACAGCATGGATCAGTTCATGGCGACTTACGGCCAGGACTAAGATCTGACTCCTTGCGGGGGTGAAAGCTGATGAGGCTTTCGCCCCCGCTGGTTTTTAACTGTTCCCGAAAAGCTGTCGAAATGTAGATACCTGGAAGTACCTCGTTGGCGCTTAGAGAGCTGCTGGGGCGCACAAAAGGGCGGCTACCTCACCGTGATGGTGGGGTAGCCGCCCTTTGTGCGTATGGTCTTAGGGGGAAGCTTATGCTTTCGAACCGGTTTCTTCTGCTTCCTCAGCAGTTTCCTCTTCTTCGTATTCTTCCTCGTACTCGTCGTAGTCGTCGTAGTAGGTCTGACGACCAAAGTAGAAGGCGACTGCCGCGACAGCGCCACCCAGAATAGCGATGAGGATGCCGAGCATCGGGGTCCACAGCATCGAGAGCAGGCCGGCGAGCAGAACGGCGAGTCCTGCACCCTTGATCAGGTTCACCAGGCGGTCACGTTCGTTCGGCTCGTAGTATTCCTCTTCCTCAATGCTGTACTCGATCATCGGCTTCTCGGCGGTGGGCTCATGGTGGGTCGACTCAGAAGCAATGGAACCGCCGGTCAGGGAGCTCATGAAACCGCGACGCCTCTTCGGAGCCTGCTGTGCGGAGGACTCCAGGTAGTGGCGCTCACCTTCGGTGGGTACGAATGCGGCGGGCACCTCGTACTCTTCGCCAGCGGGTAGCAGTGCCGGAACGTTGTTGGGCAGAGTCTCGTACCATTCCTGCGGAATGTCGGCGGGGCGTGCAGCCTGAACGGTCAGGGACAGTTCCAGGGTGTTGCCGCGAATAGTGCCCCACGCGCTGGTGAGGCGGTCATTCTCAAAAGCGTAACGGATGACGGGCGTCAGCTGCTCAGACATCTGGGTGCTCAGGCGACCCACGAGCTTGCGGTCGTGGCGCACCTCAACACTGTCAACGAAGCGGCCGTCGGAGGTCTTGAGCTGGTTCGCTTCCAGGGTCAGGATCACGCGGCCTTCACCGCTGGGCGGCAGGATGCTGTGCAGGTATTCGGAGTGTTCCTTCTCATCGAGCACCTTCATGGACGGGCCCTGGGGCAGCAGGGTCGCGCGGGTCGGTGCGTCGTTGAGGGGGAAGAGAGAGCCGGGTGCGGACAGGGAGAGCACGCCGGTGCTCTTCACGTGCATGCCGCCGCCTTCAGCGCGTACGGCAACAGCGGAAAGCTGCAGGTGCGCGATGGGTTCGTAGCCGGAGGCGACCACGCGGGTAATGGATTCCCAGTACGCAGCGGAGTCCTCCACACTCATACGGCCTACCTTGAACTCGTCAATGTAGACGGCAATGCTGTTGGGTTCGTAAGGGTTATCCGGTTCGGGAACAAGACGCGCTTCACCGTACCAGATCCGTTCACGGTCGATGTGCAGTTCCTCGAAAATTTGGAGGGTTTCTGCTTCGTAGTAATCATCGGTGACGATGTCAACGCTACCGCGGTCACCGAGTGCGTAATCGACCACTGAAAACTCCTTCTGATATGTCTAAGCGAGCGGATACCTAGTCTATTCTCTCATGCTTTCAGAGCGGACAGCTCACAAAAACGGGTGACATTTATCTGTCTTTTAGCACCGGGTGCATATAGTTTTGCGTTTGGGGGAATCAGCCCCGGTAACGATGGCTCACGTCGCCGCACTAAAGGGCCGCGAACCCTCCGCGTGGAGCCTCCCGAAACAAAAATTTCGGCTGAGAAAGCCGCGAAAAAGACCACCGCTCGACACCACCCGGTTCACAACCGGGTAAGTGCCAAGCGGCGGTCTACATCAATCAGTTTGAGAACCTGGCGGGGGAGATCGGAACCTAGTCTAGGCACCGGTCCACACCCCGCCTCAGCTACTCAAACCATGCAGCTTAGTTCTGCAGGGAAGCGTTGAACTTCTGAGCCACAATCGAACGGTGGCCGTGGTCCTGAGCCTCCAGAACCAGACGACGCAGAGCCGAAGGAGCCTCGGGGTTCGCCTCCAGCCAACGCTGAGCCAGCGCCACGGAGGGGTTGCCCTCAACACCCAGACCCTCGGTGGAGCCGGTGTTGTACGGAGCCTTCGGGTACAGGCCACGTACAATGCGGGTCGCCATACCAATCGAACGGGACGCCCAAATGGGCAGCAGAGCTTCAAAGTAGGAGTCGTAGTAGGACTCACGCAGCTCAACCGGACCGCGAGCAAAACCGTTAATGGTCGAGGCCAGAGCGTCGTTCGACAGCGACTCGTCTTCCATGATGGTCTTGTAAGCAGCCGCCTTACGCTCAGCAGAGGGCAGGGCAGCAATCGCGTACGCGTAACCATTCGAAGAAATCGAGGAGGGGCTGTACTTAGCCGCACGGTCCAGATCCTCAACGGTCACCAGGTTACGGCTTGCGAGCGCACCCAGTGCACTCCAACCCAGGTTCTGGTCGTAAGGAATGCCGGTTGCATCAGCGATGTCGCCGGTGGTGTCTTCGAAAGCACCGCGGGCAATATCGCGGCAGAGCTCCTCGCCCTTGGTCGCGTTGGTGGAGACCGAAATCAGGCCGCGCAGCAGAATCAGCTGCTCATCGGAGCCGGGCTTAGCCTGTGCCAGTGCGGCTGCGAATGCGTCGTAGAGAGCGTCGTAGAGGCGCTCGCGGCCGGTGGGTGCGGAGAAGGTTGCGATAGCGACCTGTGCGTTGTTGACCATGGTGCCCAGCAGGGATGCGCTCGGCTCCTTGGAGACGTTGCGGACCACTGCGTCGACGTAGGTGGTGACGGGCAGGCGTGCATCGCGGACGTTCTCCCAGAGGGAGCCCCAGATGAGGCCGCGGGAGAGCGCGGACTCGAGGGTGGAGACACCTTCGATAGCTGCCTGCAGGCCGTCTTCGTCGGTCAGGGCAACCTTGGCGTAGGTGTGGTCTTCTGCGTTGAGCATGAGCAGGTCTGCTTCGCCAACGAGCTTCTTCTGCTCGTCGGTGAGCTCTACGCGGTACTCGGAGACGGGTTCTGCCGGGTACTCGAGGGAGAGCAGGCCGGTGGAGACGAGCTTGCCGTCGGTCAGTGCGAAGGTTTCCAGCTTTGCCACGTGGGGGCGGCCCAGACCTGCGGGCTGCTGTGCGGGCAGTTCCTGGGTGAGGATCAGGTCGGTGAGCTGACCGTCTTCGCCGTAGACGCGCTTGGTGCCCAGTGCGGACACGCCGGAGGTCTGCAGCCATGCGTTAGCCCATGCCTGCATGTCGCGGCCGGAGACCTCGTTGAGTACCTGCAGGAAGTCGTTCAGGGAGGTGTTGCCCCACTCGAAACGCTTGAAGTACACGCGTGCTGCCTCGATGAAGGTATCGAAGCCGACGTAGGCGACCAGCTGCTTGAGCACGGATGCGCCCTTTGCGTAGGTGATGCCGTCGAAGTTCTGCGATGCTGCTTCCAGGTGGGGGATGTCAGCGACGATGGGGTGGGTGGTGGGCAGCTGGTCCTGCATGTATGCCCATGCCTTGCGGTTGTTCGCGAAGGTGACCCACGCATCCTCAAAGTGGTTAGCTTCCTTAGCGCCGAGGGTGCCCATGAAGTCTGCGAAGGATTCCTTGAGCCACAGGTCGTCCCACCACTTCATGGTGACGAGGTCGCCGAACCACATGTGTGCCATTTCGTGGCAGATGGTGTTGGTGCGGCCTTCGAGGTCGTCCTCGGTTGCGCCGGAGACGAAGATGTAGTCTTCGGTGAAGGTGACCAGACCGGGGTTCTCCATTGCGCCGATGTTGTATTCGGGCACGAATGCCTGCTCGTACTTGGGGTACGGGTAGGGGTAGTCGAAGAGGTCCTGGAAGAAGTCCAGGCCGTTCTTGGTGACCATGAAGATGTGGTCGTAGTCGAAGTGCGGCTTGAGGGACTGGCGGCAGTATGCGACCAGGGGGATGTCGCCGCTGTTGACCTTGCTCTTGGGCTTGTAGGTGGTGGTTGCGGTGAAGTATTCGCCGGCAACGATTGCGGTGATGTAGGTGGAGATCTTTGCGGTGGGGGAGAAGACTCGCTTGGTGATGGAGTCGTCGGTGGGGTCTACGACCTGGCTTTCGAGTACGCCGTTGGAGCTGACGACCCAGTCCTTGGGTGCGGTGATGCGGAAGTTGAAGACTGCCTTCAGGTCGGGCTGCTCGAAGTTCGGGAAGACTCGGCGGCAGTCGGAGGGCTCGTACTGGGTGTACAGGTAGACGCGACCGTCGGAGGGGTCGAAGTAGCGGTGCATACCTTCGCCGGAGCGGGAGTAGTAGGAGCGACCGTGGATGGTGAGCACGTTTTCTACCTGCAGGTTGGGCAGGGTGATGCGTGCGCCGTCGACGACGTCAGCCAGGGTCAGTTCGGTGCCGTTGAGCTTAACGGAGTCGACGCTGTGGTGGATGTAGTCGATGAAGGTTTCTGCACCGGGGGTGTTGCAGGAGAATCGGACGGTGGTGACGGTGGGGTAGGACTCGAATTCGGGGTCCTTGGCGTTAGTCAGGTCGACATGCACGTCGTAGGTGTCGACACTGATGAGAGCCGAACGTTCTGCGGCTTCTTCGCGGGAGAGGTTCTCATTATTCATGCTTTTTATTCTAGTCGTTATGACCGAAAATATGGCAGTTGAGTGGGCGTGCCGGTCATATTACTCACGGTGCGAGAAGATCACCGGGGGCACGGTGAACCAACCAACCCTGAATATGTGACGCAGAACATGCCCATTCGATTTGCAGAGTATTCAAAAAGCCCGTATAGTATTACGTGTTGCTTCGAACGGCACCGAAAGGAAAACGTTCGAAAGTCACCTGCGCGGGTGGCGGAATAGGCAGACGCGCTAGCTTGAGGTGCTAGTCCTCGTATTAGAGGGTGGGGGTTCAAGTCCCCCCTCGCGCACAGATAATCCCCGGTTCTTCGGAACCGGGGATTTTTGTATGCCCGGATAGTTTCACCAGCAATTTGCTGGCTTGCGCCTTTCGGAAAGGCCTGTGCTTTAAAATCTCGGACTGAAAATTTCCTGGCCGCAAACTTTCGGGCCGCAAAAATAGACACAGAAACTTCAACTTCCGGCGCAGAAACTTCCAATGCAAAGAAGCGCTCAAAATATATCAGCGCACAAAAAAGTAGTGGGGTGAGGCTCCTTGAAGGGAACCTCACCCCACACTAGCTACGCTAAGGAAGCTAGAAGAACAGCTGCATCAGCTGAAACTGAACGAATCAGTATCGTTCAGAGAGATTACTCAGCCAGACGCTCCGGGTCGGTGGTGACCAGAATCTTCACAGCGGTCTCGTTGTGGTTGATCAGGGTGTCGAAGCCCTTGTCGATCAGGTCTTCCACAGCGATCTTGCCGGTGATGAAGGGCTTGAGGTCAATCTTGCCGGACTCAACGAGCTTGATGGTCTCCGGGTGGGAGTTCACGTATGCGATGGTGCCGCGGATATCGAGTTCCTTGAGCACAACCTTCTGAACATCCAGGGAAGCGGGCTTACCCCAAATGGAGACGATGACGACCTTACCGGTGGGCTTGAGAGCATCCAGAATCAGGTCCAGTGCGGGCTGAACGGAGGTGCACTCGAACGCGATGTCAGCGCCACGGTCGTCGGTCAGCTTGTGAATCTCAGCCAGGACGTCAACCTCGGCGGGGGAGAAAGCGTAGTCAGCAACGCCGGAGTCCAGAGCCTTCTGGCGGCGCAACGGGGACAGCTCAGAGATGATGACCTTAGCGCCCTTAGCCTTCAGAACTGCGGAGGTCAGCAGACCGATGGGGCCAGCACCGGTGACCAGTGCGAATGCGCCCTCTTCGAACTCGCCTGCACGCTCAACAGCGTGGTAGCCAACGCTCAGCGGCTCAATCAGTGCAGCTTCGTCCAGGGGAATGGTGTTGGGGATCTTGTGAACCCAGCGGCGCTTGACGGCAACCTTCTCGGACAGGCCACCACCGCGACCGGCCAGACCAATGAAGTTCATGTCCTTGGACAGGTGGTAGTCCTTGGAGTCGGGGCCGGTGTAGACATCATCGCGAATGATGTAGGGCTCGACAACAACGTGGTCGCCAACCTGCAGGTCGTCTACGCCTTCGCCCAGTGCCTCAACAACACCGGAGAATTCGTGACCGAGGGTGACGGGGGAGTCCTCACCAGAAATGGGGTGAGGGTGACCGTGCTGGGGGCAGAAGATGGGGCCGTCCAGGTATTCGTGCAGGTCGGTACCGCAAATACCGCACCATGCGACCTTGACCAGAACCTCGCCCGCAGCGGCTTCGGGTGCGGGGATGTCTTCAATGCGGATGTCGTTACGGTCGTAGAAGCGTGCTGCCTTCATGGGATGGAGCTCCTTAGCGTGGTTGTGGCGCTCACTGCGGTGTGTGCTTGCCGGTACGGTTCGCATCCATGGGTCTGCCACGGTGATGGCAGAGGCCCAAACGACATGGTCTGGACCGGTTGTGAACTGTCCTGCCGGCATTCGCATCGCTAGCGCCAGATGGTGACGGGTGCGGCTGGATTGCCGCTCCCATGTGCTTAACGCTACTCCTATGAATCAAAGATTCCTAGGATATATACAAAATTTCTTTTATGTGACACAAATTTCTTTTTGAGTGTTTCCGGCTCCATCACGCCCGAACATCTAGCGCCCGGCGAGCGCAGACGGTAGCGTAGAAGCATGACTGACGCGAACGCACAGGGCACTGCCGCCCCCACCCAGCCCACTTCTGATAATTCCGGTCGAACGGTACCGAACCGACCCGCCGCAACAACCCGCCACTATGACGCGCCCAATATTGATTGCGTGCGCGGTAGCGAGTACTCCGAGATCCTTGCCCTCGAAACCGAGCAGCGTAAGCGTGCCGCTGAGCACCGCCGCAAGCGCGGACACGCGCATCCGGAGCAGAAACATGGCCACGGCGAACGTCCCGGTCATGGAAAGGGTCACGGAAAGCACCACGGTCACGGAATGGGTTACGGCCACCGCCTCGACGAAGACAGCGGGCTGGCGCATATTCGCCGCGACCTCGCCGAATCCGTTGCCACCCGCGCGGACTCCCTGACCGCAATTCTCAAGGCGATTCACGCGCATCCTGAGACCGCCTACGAGGAGTACTTCGCCTCCCGCACGCTCGTTAATGCGGTCCGCGAGGCCCACCCGAACCTCCGTATCGAGTACCCCGCCTTCGGTCTGGATACCGCGTTCAAGGTGGAGCTCACCAGCGCCGACTACGACCCCGCCAAGCACCGCACCATCGCGATTCTCTCCGAATACGACGCGCTGCCGGGCATCGGTCACGGCTGCGGCCACAACGTCATTGCGGTATCCGGACTGGGCGCTTTCCTTGCTTTGGCAGATGTGCTCGCCACCGGCCCCGAGGCGTTCAGCGGCAGGGTCCTCTACTACGGCACGCCCGCCGAAGAGTCTGAAGCCGGTAAGGAGCTGATGGCGCGCGCCGGCGCGTTCGAGCGGGTGGACGCCGCGATTATGGTGCACCCCTACTTTATGGATGTGGCTGATCAGGCGTGGTTGGGCCGCCGCGAATGCCGCGTGACCTATAGGGGCGTGAGTGCGCACGCGTCCTCGCACCCGTTTATGGGTCGTAACGCCCTGGATGCGGCGAACCTGGCGTATCAGGGTTTGGGTTTGTTGCGTCAGCAGATTCCCGGTTCTGACCGTATTCACGCGATTATTGATCACGGCGGGGACGCCCCGAACCTGATCCCTGCCACCGCGAGCCTGCATATTAATATCCGTTCTAAGCACGCGCCGACTCTGCGCGCGCTGTCGCGACGGGTTGAGGAGGTGCTGCGCGGCGCGGCGCTCATGGCTGGCGTGAGTGCGGAGGTGACGTGGGATTCTTCACCGATGACCATGCCGGTGCGCACGAATCGTCCGCTGTTGAAGCGTTGGGTTTCGGCTCAGCGTTCGGTGGGTCGCCACCCGTACCCGCCCGGCACGGTCAGTGACACCCTGGCGGCTTCTACCGATTTCGGTAATGTGAGCCTGCGCGTGCCCGGTATTCACCCGCTGATTCAGATCGCGCCCGAGGGTACCGGTATGCACACGGTGGAGTTCGCGCACTGTGCGGACACTCCGGCGGCGGTTGATGCTGCCCTGGATGCGTCGTTCGGTTTGGCTTCTGTGGCTTTGGATTTCCTGATTGACGACGAGTTGGCGGATGCGGTTCGTGCCGATTTTGAGGCTTCCGGCGGTGCCGTGGATGTTGAGGGCTACTTTAGCGACATGTGAGCTTGCTCAAAAGGTCAGAACGTCATTATTTGGTTTTATGAGTGAAAAACACCCCTTATAGCCCATAAAGTCACCAGCACCCATCGAAAAAAGCAAAATAATCCAACACAAAACGCAAAATCTGCGGCATAATAGAAAGTAACGGAGCGAGCCCACCGGGAAGAACGCCCACGCTCAGGAAATTCACCCCCGAGGCACACACCCGCTTCCACATAAACCCCGCGAGAATCCTCTCGCACCACACGGATAACTCTCACGAAAGAGGGCATACAGCAATGAACGGTGTCAACAACCCCACCAAGCTCGGCGTCATCGGTGCAGGCGGCGTCGGTAGCGCAACCGCATACGCAGCTATGGTCCGCGGCTCCGCAGACGAAATCGTCCTGTACGACATCGACGGCAAGCGCGCACACGCTGAAGCACTGGACATCGCACACGGCGCAATGTTCGCACACGAAGCAACCGTAACCGGTGGCGACGACATCGAACTGCTGCGCGACTGCGACATGGTCATCATCACCGCTGGTGCTCGCCAGAAGCCCGGTCAGCCCCGCCTCGAACTGGCAGGCGCAAACGTCGCAATCCTCGAGAAGCTGCTGCCGAACATCCTGTCCGTAGCACCCAACGCAATCATCATGCTCGTCACCAACCCCTGTGACGTTCTCACCATCGTTGCCCAGAAGATTACCGGTCTGCCCGCAAACCGCGTGCTGTCTTCCGGTACCGTTCTGGACTCCTCCCGTCTGCGTTGGCTGATCGCTAACAAGGCTGGCGTCTCCATCAAGAGCGTTCACGCAAACGTTGTCGGCGAGCACGGCGACTCCGAGTTCCCCGTCTGGTCCGCAGCAAACATCGGTATGGTTCCCCTGACCGAGTGGGAGCAGGACGGCAAGCTCGTCTTCACCGAAGAGGTCCGTGAAGAACTGGCAACCGAAGCTATGCGCGCAGCATACAAGGTCATCGAGGGCAAGGGTTCCACCAACTACGCAATCGGTATCTCCGGTGCACGTATCGCTGAGGCATTCCTCGGCGGCCAGAACGCAGTGCTGCCCGTCTCCACCACCATTGCAGGCGAGCTGTACGGCTTCAAGGACGTTGCACTGTCCCTGCCCACCATCGTGAACCGCGAGGGCATCCAGCGTGTGCTTGAGGTCCCCATGAACGAGGCTGAGCTGGCACAGCTGAAGGCATCCGCTGAGGCAATCCGCGCAGCCGCAGCTTCCCTCGGTTTCTAATTCGCTCGGGTTCATAACCCGAAAGAAGCAAACATTCAGTAGGCGCAGCGTCAAGCTGAGCTAACCGACAGAAGAACCCGCCTCACCCGGCACCTGCTCCCTTAAGGAGTGGGGGATTCGGGGACGGCGGGTTCGCTGTGTTCGTGAGATATTTTCTATGCGGTGCTTTATGTACGGTGTTTGATGCGCCGCGTGCATGCTTGGCTTGACTGGCCTCGCCGCACCGACCTGGCTTTACCGCTCTGACTTTGTGGCTCTCTTCGCCGCCCCGAATATAACTGCCGATTGACCTGTCACGCCCGTTCATAGTTCCGCATTTAAACCGCCGTATGACCGCCCGGCGCACACCATAGGCGCGTAGGTAGTAGAATAATGGCATGAGCATTGATCCTCGCACCGAACTCACCCGCCTCCTTGACGCGCTGGAGGCGCACCTGACCGCCGTCGTAAACCGAACCGGCGAGCACGACCCCGCCGTCGATGAGGCGTACGTAGAAATCGCCAACGCCTTCGAAGCCTACGAAGATTCCCTCTTCGAAGCCTACAACGAGGTCACCCCCTTGAGTGTCTACGGTGACGAAGACGAGGACGACCTCGACGAACTGCTCGATGACGAAGAAGATGAAGACGACGACGATATCGAGTACGAGGACTAAATAGCGCCTCGCCCATACGTTACGGACCGACCCCTGACCGGTACCCCCTACGCGGGGTAACGAGGCAGGGGTCGAGCCATACCCGCAACACCGTACCCGCCCACCCGCGTAGCTCTTGCCCTCAACGCTTACCAAGCGTCTACTGAGCGCAACGCCTACAGAGTGGCCGCCGAAAACCTGACCACCCGATACCCACCGAGCATGCACCGAGAACGGAGACACCCGTGAGCGAACCCCGCACCTGGCGCGACGCCGCCCTCATCCTCCGCACCCAAAAACTCGGCGAAACCGACCGCATCATCATCATGCTCACCCGCGATAACGGAATCACCCACGCCGTCGCTAAAGCCGTACGCAAACCTACCTCCAAGTTCGGTGGGCGACTCGAACCGTTCATGCACACCGACCTGTCCTTCAGTCGCGGCAGAGCCAACCTGCACACCATCACCCAGGCGGTGACCCTGCACGCCTACACCGCACCGATTATGGCGAACTACGATGCGTACACGTGCGCCTCCACCATCGCCGAACTGGCGGAAGCACTCACCAAAGACACCGACAGCACCTCCGACATCTACACCCTCACTCACGGGGCGCTTGCCGCGCTCGCGCACGGGCAGCATGTGCCGCAGAGGATTCTGACCCGCTACCTGGCGCGCAGCATGAACGCCGCCGGCTGGCCGCTCATCGGTGAGAACTGCACCCGATGCGGCAACCCACTCGTGAACGCAGATCCCCCGGGCGATAACGGAGCAGACAGCAGCACCCCCGGCACTACAATCCCCGGCGCTACAGGCGGAAGCGGCAGGTACATTGCCTTCCATACCGCCCACACCTACGGGCACCACACCGTCCTCTGCCCCCAATGCGCACCCGCCACGGACACGCCCCTGACCGGCCTGCGTGCCGAAGAGATCGGCTATGCGCTCGCCATCGCATCGGCGGATCCGCGCGCCTGGGCGACGATTGATGCAGCACCCGTGCCGGTCGCCTCCAAAATTCTGGGACTCTACCTGAAAACCACCCAGAACCTGCTCGAACACCCCCTCAAAACGGCGAGCGCCCTCGAGAACGAAAGTCCTTCGCTGTAAAGAACCGCCCGCACAGTATAGATGCACGCCGGTGCTTCAATCACGCGTCAACCAGGACGCAAAATAACCCCCAAAGCACCCGCCCATGCGCGCTATGTCACGGTAAAATAGCTAACAGCACGCCAGGTTTATATCTGGCGCATATCTAGGCAAACGACCCCGGGGGAGAACCCGCCAGGGAAGAAAGGCACACATGGCACGCACCCAGCCCGTACCCCCGCCCGCACACCCCACCGGGGCAACCCCGCCGCCGATCCCGAAGAAGTTCATTCCACAGCACGTCGCCGTCGTCATGGACGGTAACGGACGCTGGGCGAACGAACGCGGCCTGCCCCGCACCGAGGGCCACCGCGCCGGCGAGGCGGCACTGCTGGACGTTGTTGCGGGCGCTATCGAAATGGGCATCCCGTACGTGACCGCCTATGCGTTCTCCACTGAAAACTGGAAGCGCTCACCCAGCGAAGTTGCGTTCATTATGCGTTTCTCCACCGAGGTGCTGCAGCGCCAGCTGGCAACCCTCAAGACTTGGGGTGTGCGCATCCGCTGGGCTGGCCGCCGACCCAAGCTGTGGAAGAACGTCATCGAAGAGCTCGAACACTGCGAGCGCGAAACCATCGACAACACCGTCTGCACCCTCACCATGTGCGTGAACTACGGCGGCCGCGCAGAAATCGCTGACGCGGCGGCAGCTATCGCGGCGGACGCGGTAGCGGGAAAGCTCAAGCCCGGCAACATTACCGAAAAGACCATCCAGAAGTACCTGGACGAGCCTGACCTGCCCGACGTTGACCTGTTCCTGCGTTCCTCCGGCGAGCAGCGCATCTCGAACTTTTTGCTCTGGCAGAGCGCCTACGCCGAGATGATTTTCATGAACGTGCTCTGGCCCGACGTTGACCGCCGCACCCTCTGGGAAGCTGTCGAAGAGTACGCGCGCCGCGACCGCCGCTACGGTGGCGCTGTCGACGCCGTCGCCAACGACAAGTAGCCCCATAAACCACCCACACCCTCCAACATTAGGGAGAACAAATGCGCATCTACCCGACCTTCTTCAACATTTTCTTCAAGGGCATGGACCCCGAGAAGGCACACCATGTCGGCTTCTGGGGCGTTCAGACCCTGCGCAACGTCGGCATCACCCGCGCGCTGCGCAAGTACTTCCAGCCCGCACCGGAACTGGCAACCACCGTCATGGGCATTACTTTCCCCTCGCCGTTCGGCCTGGCTGCAGGCTTCGACAAGGGCGGTAAGGGCATTGCTGCACTGGCTGGTATCGGCTTCGGCCACGTCGAGATTGGTACTATTACCGGTCAGGCGCAGCCCGGCAACCCGCAGCCGCGCCTCTTCCGCCTCGTGGAAGATAAGGCGGTCATCAACCGCATGGGCTTCAACAATGACGGCGCCGCAGCGGCAGGCCCGCGCGTTGCCGCCGCCCGCGCAGACCTCGAAACCGAATACCGCGGCGTCGTACGCCCCGTTATTGGCGTGAACATCGGCAAGACCAAGATCGTGGAACTCGAGAACGCTATCGACGACTACCTGATTTCTACCCGCACCCTGGCACCGCAGGCAGACTACCTGGTCGTCAACGTCTCCTCCCCGAACACTCCGGGTCTGCGCACCCTGCAGGCTATCGAGTCGCTGCGCCCGCTACTTGCCGCCGTGCGTGAAGAGGCAGACCGCGTATGCCCCAACCGCCACGTACCGCTGACCGTGAAAATCGCGCCGGACCTGGTCGATGAGGACGTGATTGAGGTGGCAGCCCTGGCGAAGGAACTGAAGCTGGACGGCATCATCGCCACCAACACCACCATCGCCCGCGACGGCCTGGGCCTGACCAGCGACATGACTAAGGTCAAGGAAATCGGTGCCGGCGGCCTTTCTGGTGCGCCGCTGAAGCCCCGCTCCCTGGAGGTGCTGCGCCTGCTCAAGCGCGAAATCGGCGACGACCTCGCCATCATCTCCGTTGGTGGTGTGACCACCGCTGAGGATGTGCAGGAGCGCCTGGACGCTGGCGCTGACCTGGTGCAGGGCTACACCGCATTCCTGTATGAGGGTCCGCTCTGGGCGGCGCACATTAACCGTGGCCTGGTGAAGCTGCGTCGAGCTCGCCGTTAGAAGGTTTGCAGGCGGGAGCGTTATGCTTCCCGGCGTGTTGACTCTGTGCGCTGACTCGGCGTGCTGAAAGGGGGCACCGTTCTCTACCCGTTGGGGTGGAGGCGGTGCCCCCTTTGCGTGCCGTCTATTCCGCTGTTCCGCCGAAAAGCCACATGTGTTTCGAAAAGCCACTAAAGAAGTAGCTTTTCGAAACACATGTGGCTTCTGGACGTTTAAGATGTCTGCTCGCGCATAATGGAGATAAGCGGGAGACCATGCACTACAACGATGTGGAGGACCAACCATGAACCCCAACATGCTGAACCGCCGCTCAATGCTGACCGGAGGCACCCTCATCAGCCTCAGCACCCTACTCGCCGCCTGCGTACCGCACGACATCACAACTGCAGGAGACGGCTCCACAACCTCCGGCGCAACCACCAGCAGCTCAAGTAGTAGCGCCGGTAACAACGCAAGTAACGGCGAATACCGCAAAGCAGACGCCAAAGGCCCCGCCCAGAACGTCCCCAAACCCAATGCCCCCGAAAACGGCTACCGCGACAAGACCCCAGAAGGCATCCTCAAAACCATGGACGCCTGGAACCAATGGGCCAACTACGGCGTGCAAACCGGCGACTACAGCAAAGCCCGCGAATTCCTCTCTGCCTCAAACGACGGAGAACTCAAAATCTACCGGGAAATAGAAGCGCTCTACCAGCGCGGCGGATGGGTCATCGACGGCATCCAACACTTCGAACCCGCCGGTATACCCAGGACCGACGACCATCAAACCTACTACCTGGAAACCAACCACGAATGGGACAAACAAACCGAGGTAGAACCCGACGGCCGCCAAGAAACCTGGAGCAGCGACAAGGAAGAAGAAATCTACACGTTCGCCCTCGAACACCGCGACGGCAGGTGGCAGATCCTCTACTCCCGAATCGAAGCCTAACCGTACCGGCGTCTAGCCACGGTTATACGTCCAGAAGCCACATGTGTTTCGAAAAGCCACCAAAGAAGTAGCTTCTCGAAACACATGTGGCTTCTCGCGCAAGAACAAATAAGAATATAAAAATAGGGGAGAGGCCTGAACCTTCAGAACCTCTCCCCAAGCACCTATAAAGCACTAACGGTTTAGCGCGGGTACTCGCCGTACTTCACCATCGGAACCGGGCGGCGCATACGACGAGGCAACGTCACACGGTTAAACGTATACATGCGAGAACCACGCTCAAGCTCACCGAACTTCGCAACCAGCTTCTTCTTCAGGCTGTGCCACAAAATGAAGTAGTCAACAACCCACAGAATTATCAGCGCATACATCACATACGTCAGAGTCTCATAAATCGGCGCAACAGCAGCGTTCGAGCCAGTCACAATCTGCGCAATCAAGCTACCCAAGAACACAACCAACAGCACAAACAGCATAAAATCGCCAAGGTTACGGCGCGCATCAATGTAGTCACGGATATAACGACGCTGCGAACCACGGTCCACGGCGGGCAGGTAACGCTGATCGCCACCCATCAACGCATCATTCTGACGTTCACGAGCCTTCGCCATCGCCTCACGTTCACGTGCCTTCGCCTCCTTACGGTCATTAACAACCAGAGGCTGACGACGAGCCGCCTGCTGCTCCTTACGCGAAGGAGTAGGACGGCCCTTCTTCGGGGTGAACTTCGGATTAACCGGAGCCTGAGGCTCCTCTACAACCTGCGGCTGAACAGCTTCCGCTTCAGCCTTCTCTTTCTTACGACCAAACACCCTCCCATCATACCCGAACGGCACACACCAAACCCGCCCCCACAAACCCACACCAGCAACTGAAACGAACCCAACCACCCGGCGGCTGCGGGTAAGGTGGGGGTAAGGTAGAAACATGACTACTGAATTCACCCACCACAGCGCCCTCAGCGACGCCGTCACCAAAAACTTCGAAGCAACCCTGCAGACCCTCACCGAGCTCGTCGCCATTCCCTCCATCGCCTGGGAATCGCACGACCTCACCCAGGTAGACCGCAGTGCCGAGGCAGTCGCCGCGCTCGCAACCAAGGCAGGCTTCGACAACGTACGCATCGAACGCACCACCTACACCACCGCAGACGGCACCGAAAAGCAGGGCATGCCCGCCGTCATCGCCTCCCGCCCCGCCGCAGAAGGCTACCCGACTATCCTGCTCTACGCCCACCACGACGTGCAGCCCGCCGGCGACCTCGACCTGTGGGACACCGACCCCTTCGTCGCAACCCGCAAGGGTGACCGCCTCTACGGACGCGGCGCAGCAGACGACAAGGCAGGCATCCTCGTGCACCTCGCCGCGCTCGCAGCCCTCAACGAAACTCTCGGCGATGACTTCAAGCTCGGCGTGAAGCTCTTCATCGAGGGTGAAGAAGAGGCAGGCTCGCCCTCCTTCGTCTCCTTCCTCAACACCTACCGTGAAGAACTGTCCGCCGACTACATTGTCGTCGCAGACTCCGCCAACTGGCGCGCCGGCGTACCCGCCTTGACCACCAGCCTGCGCGGTGTCGCATCCGGCGACATCGAAGTACGCGTCGGCAGCCACGCCATCCACTCCGGCATGTTCGGCGGCCCCATGCTCGACGCACACACCCTCATGGCGCAGCTACTCGCCACCCTGCACGACGCTACCGGCGCCGTAGCCGTCGAAGGCCTGCACCGCGCCCCCGAACCCGAACTCGAATACGCCGAAGCAGACTTCCGCAACGACTCCGGCATCCTCGACACCGTACCCCTGGCAGGCACCGGATCCGTCGCATCCCGCCTGTGGACCCAGCCGGCAATCTCCGTCATCGGCATGGACATCCCCTCCATCGCAACCTCCTCCAACACCCTCGCCGTCGTATCCCGCGCACGCATCAGCACCCGCCTCGCACCCGGCGACAACCCCGAAAACGCACACCGCGCACTCGCCGAACACATCAAGGCACACGCACCCCACGGCGCACAGGCAAACTACACCGCCGTCGACTCCGGCATGCCCTTCGCCACTGAAGTCGACGCAGACGGCGCACAGACCGCCCTCGACGCAATGCGCGCCGCCTGGGACGTTGAACCCGTACAGACCGGCATGGGCGGCTCCATCCCGTTCATCTCCGACCTGAAGGACGTCTTCCCGCAGGCACAAATCCTCGTCACCGGCGTAGAAGACCCCGACACCCGCGCACACAGCGCCAACGAGTCCCTCTACATCCCGGACTTCAAGAACGCAATCCTCGCGGAGGCGCTGCTGCTCAGCGCACTCGGCGCTCGCTAGAAACATCCACAAAAAGTGGGGGAGAAGGGTCACAAACCCCAACCCCCACTTTTTCGGTATCCTAGAAGCAGAATTACTTGTCAAGCCCCCACACCAAAACTCACGCCCCCGGCGAACTATGCACACCCTAGGTTGTACATCAAACACCCGGGCGCGTATCGTGAAGGCTAAAACGCCCGCACGCACCCACACGCGGCGCACACGGGCAACCAACCAAACAAAAGGACAACACCAATGAGTGAAACCACCACCGAACTGCCGACCCACGGCGTCAACCTCACCGAAGTAGCACAGACCAAGGTCCGCACCCTCCTCGAACAGGAAGGCCGCACCGACCTGCGCCTGCGCATCGCCGTCCAGCCCGGCGGCTGCTCCGGCCTCATCTACCAGCTCTACTTCGACGAGCGCGTCCTCGACGGCGACGCAGTCCGCAACTTCGACGGCGTAGAAGTCATCGTCGACAAGATGAGCGCACCCTACCTCGAAGGCTCCACCATCGACTTCGAAGACACCATCGAAAAGCAGGGCTTCTCCATCGACAACCCCAACGCAGCAGGCTCCTGCGCATGCGGTGACTCCTTCCACTAAACCGAAGGCACCCACCACGCGCCACTAAAGCGCAACATGCCTAACAAACCCCCGTCTCGCATACTGCACCCAACCATGCAGATACGCGGCGGGGGTTTTACACTTAACACATGACTACGCACGAAATCACCTGGAAATACATCCTCAACCAGCTCGTCAAACACCAAAACCTCACCGACACCGAAGTCGCCTGGGCAATGGACCACATCATGACCGGCCAAACCGAACAGCCGATCCTCGCATCCTTCCTCACCGCCCTCCATTCCAAAGGCGAAACCCCCGAAGAACTCGGCGCACTCGCAGCCGGCATGGTCGCCAAAGCTGAAACCGTCGACATCGACCCCCACGCCGTGGACATCGTCGGCACCGGCGGCGACCAGCAAAATACCGTCAACATCTCCACCATGGCAGCCCTCGTCATCGCAGGCACCGGCGCCACCGTCGTCAAGCACGGCAACCGCGCCTCCACCTCCAAATCCGGCTCCGCAGACGTCCTCGAAGCCCTCGGAATCCGCCTCGACATGCCCATTCCCGCAGTCGCCGAATGCGCTCGCGAGACCGGCATCACGTTCCTGTTTGCGATGACCTTCCACCCGGCAATGCGCCACGTGGGCCCGACCCGCCGCCTGCTGGGCATTCCGACCGCGTTTAACTACCTGGGTCCCATGACGAACCCGGCTCGCGTGAAGTCCTCGGCTATCGGCGTTGCTAACCCGGTCATGGCTGAGAAGATGGCTCACGTCTTCGCGGAGCGCGGCGATCACGCCCTGATTTTCCGCGGTGATGACGGCCTGGATGAGCTGACCATCGCCACCACCAGCAGCCTGTGGGAGGCCGTAGACGGCGAACTGACCGAGTACCGTTTTGACCCGACCGAGTACGGTCTGCAGAACGCACCGCTCGAGCAGCTGCGTGGCGGCGACGCCGAGTACAATGCGGGTGTTTTCCGTGCAATTTTGGCGGGGGAGGGCGAGGCCCCGAAGAGCCCGCTGCGCGCCATTCACGACGCCGTGGTGATGAACGCTGCGGCTGGCCTGGTCGCATACCGCCCGGTCAATGGGGAGAGCTTTGAGGCTCGCTTCACTCAGGCTTTGGCTGATGCACGCGAATCTATTGCATCCGGTGCAGCGGAGCGTGCGCTCAACGCATGGGTGGAGTTCAGCGAAAAGCACGCAGAAGCGTAAAGCTCTAGAAATTGATGGCAGGCACCCGAGATGGGGCGCACCGAATGGTGTGAGCTCGTTTCGGGTGTTTGTCGTTTAACGGGAGGCGTTGAGGAGTCCGAAGGTTCGGGGCACGTGAGCACGTGGCTGAGTGCAGGTTCAACCCGTGCCAACTAGAGCGTAGAAAGCACCGATGGGCAGCCGGTGGGGTAGTGAAAAATAGCTCTACTTTACATAATGTATATTATCGGCTTTTTAGGGAGGTCTAGAATGAACCCAAGATTCCCCATATCTAAATAAAGTCTTAACAGTTCATGTATTAACCTCACTCGGTCACCAGAACCGTCGCCAGTACTCAATCCACCTGAAATAATGGATATACCCCGCATCACGAAGGTGTCGTCGCCTCGTGTGCAGATCCAACGTCAACCACGCCGGTTGATGTACATCAAAGGAGAAAACTCGTGGATTGGCTCTTTGAGACACCCTGGACACTCTGGGTTGCACTCGCTCTCGTTTTCGCCGTCATAGAAATGCTCAGCCTCGACCTGTTCTTTCTCATGCTGGCGATCAGCGCAGGCGTCACCGCAGCAATATCGCCCTTCGTGGATAACATGCTGATTCGAACCGTTATTTTCGTGGTAATCTGCGTGATTCTGGTTCTTGGTCTGCGCCCGCCACTGCTGAAGAAACTCAATAAATCAGCCACCGGAGCTGTCACTAATGCCGAAGCACTCATTGGTGCTGAGGTGCGAGTCACTCAAGATGTGACTAGTGAAACCGGTTTAGTGGTACTAGCTGGCGACACCTGGACGGCGCGCACCGCCTCCGGAACGCTCGTTGCAGGATCGCACGCGAGGGTACGAGCCATTGAGGGCGCTACCGCAATCGTAGAGCCTCTCCCCCACGACTAAGACCAACAACTAAGACCCATCTGAATACTGGCCCTAGAAGCAGGTTCAGATACCCAAAAACACACCATATAACTCACCGATAAGGAGAAACAATGCCTATCAGCCTTATTCTGACGGTCCTACTCATCCTCTTCGTGCTGACGATGCTCGCAAAGACCGTGCGCGTCATCCCGCAGGGACGAGCCGGCATCGTCGAACGACTGGGTAAGTTCCACGCCGTCCTCAACCCCGGCCTGCACATCGTCATCCCCGTAGTTGACCGCGTGCTGCCCCTCATTGACCTGCGTGAACAGGTCGTTTCCTTCCCCTCGCAGTCCGTGATTACCGAAGATAACCTTGTGGTCGGCATCGACACCGTCGTGTACTTCCAGGTCACCGACCCTAAGGCTGCAACCTACGAAATCACCAACTACATTCGTGCCGTGGACGAACTGACCAGCGCAACCCTGCGTAACGTCGTCGGCGGCCTGAACCTGGAGCAGACCCTCACCTCCCGCGACCAGATCAACGCCGAGCTGCGAGGCGTACTCGACTCCACCACCGGCCGCTGGGGCCTGCGCGTCTCCCGCGTGGACATCAAGGAAATCCAGCCCCCGGCATCCATCCAGGACTCCATGGAAAAGCAGATGCGTGCAGAGCGTGACCGCCGCGCCGCAATCCTCACCGCAGAAGGCCAGAAGCAGTCCGACATTCTGACCGCAGAAGGTGAATCCCGCGCAGCTATCCTTCGTGCAGAGGGTGAAAAGCAGGCACAGATCCTTCGTGCAGAAGGTGACGCACAGTCCGCAATCCTGCGCGCAAACGGTGAAGCAGAAGCCGTGCAGAAGGTCTTCGCAGCAATCCACGAATCCAACCCCAGCCAGCAGCTGCTCACCTACCAGTACCTGCAGACCCTGCCCAAGCTCGCCGAAGGCGACGCCAACAAGCTCTGGTTCATCCCGACCGAACTCGGCGATGCACTGCGCGGCCTGGGCAACGCATTCGGCACCCTGCCCGCATCCGACCTGGCAGACGCACCGAAGAAGCCCGCAGCGCAGGCACCTAAGAGCGCACCGCAGGCACCCGGAATCTACGGCATCAACGGCTAAAGGCGAAATCTAACGCATAAAAAGGCGTGAATCACCAAAAATCACGCCGAATAAACACCACCACGCTGGGCGGGTGGAGACTATTACCGATATAATGGATGTTTTGTAAACGTTCGAGGGAATAGCTCTCCCCCGCCCAACGTTATGCCTAAAGCGCCAAAGAGCGCACCCGACGACACTGGAGGAAAAATGAGCGATCGTAGCCTGCGCGGTATGCGCCTGGGTTCCCAGTCGATGGAAACCGAATCGAACGTACAGCCCGCGCCCCGCCAGCGCGTCGAATACCGTACCGCAGACGGTGACCGCGTTTTCGTGACCTTCGCGGCAGAAGCAGAAATCCCCTCGGTATGGACCGCGAAGTCCGGTAAGGAAGCATACCTCGTCAACGGCGACTCCACCGCAGACGCCGAAGAAGAGAAGCCCGCACGTACCCACTGGGATATGCTCATGGAACGCCGCAGCATCGAAGAGCTGGAAAAGACTCTGGAAGACCGCCTGGAATACTACCGCAAGCACTACGCGCTCTAAAAGCACCGTAGACATGCCGTAGAAACGCTGTAGAAGCCCGCGCTGTAAGAAGGCCCGCTAAGAGCCACTCGTGCTCTTAGCGGGCTTTCTTCGTTTGGTGCTGGCTTTCTCGGTACGTGAGCCAGGAAAAAGCGCTACAGAAAACATCAAAAGACCGGGGCGGATACGTAACGTATCCGCCCCGGTCTTTCGTTTAAGTCTCAAAGTGAGGAACGATTACTTGCCCAGAGCCTTCTTCAGCTTCTGAACGCGGTTAGCCATACCCCAGCGAGTCACCTTAGACATGGAGTCAAAGATAATGTTGCCGTCCATCTTCGAAGCGCCAATCTCACGCTCAACGAAGGTAATCGGAACCTCAACAATCTTCAGGCCAGCCTGCTCAGAACGCCACGCCAGATCAACCTGGAACACGTAACCCTTCGAGTCAATGCCATCAAGGTTCAGGCGCTGCAGAGCCTCACGGCGGTATGCACGGAAACCAGCGGTAATGTCCTTAATGGAGGTGCCCAGAATCAGGCGGGTGTACAGGTTAGCGCCGCGAGAGAGAATCTGGCGGTGAGCAGGCCAGTTCTTGGTCTTGCCGCCGGGAACGTAACGCGAACCAATAGCCAGGTCAGCGCCCGCCTCCACAGCACGAACCAGAGAAGGAAGCTGCTCAGGCTGGTGCGAGCAGTCAGCGTCCATCTCAATCAGAACGTCGTAGCCTGCCTCAAGGCCCCAATCGAAGCCAGCGAGGTATGCGCCACCCAGACCGTCCTTAACGGTGCGGTGCAGAACGTGAATTTGGGGATCCTTAGCCGACAGCTCATCAGCAATCTGGCCGGTGCCGTCGGGGCTGTTATCATCCACCACGAGAATGTCCACCTCGGGAGCTGCCTTGCGAAGACGCTCTACCACGATGGGCAGGTTCTCTTTCTCGTTATACGTCGGGATGACAGTTAGAACGCGCATATTACTCCCTCACAGGTGCGTATAAAATAGGCCGGTAGATATCCAGTATACCGGGTAAACATTTAAATCGATGAATTATTGAGGGGTCTCAGCCCCGTAAAAAGCCTCTGACAAGCTAAAAATTAGTTACTTTCAGTGTAAATAGATTCCAGGATGGGCAGAGGCGAATCCTCATCCAACACCGGAAGCAACGGAATGCGAGCGCGGGGGTCAGTACTCCAGGATGCTACGCGGGAGTCGGGTGCCTGGACCATGAGGGCTTCGACGCGCCACTGTGCCACGTATGCGGGGGTGTCGGGGGTTAGCTGGCCGGTGAAGGGGTTTTCTTCGTGTGCTAGGCGGTATACGCCGCGGGTGAGGGCGGCGAAGGCGCTGCGTGCGGAGATGCCGTGTTCGTCGTTCACCAACTCACGAATCAGCGACCAAGCACCCGGCGCATACAGCTGAGTATCAGAACCCAGGGCGATGGAGGTGCCGGCTGCGTTTGCGCGGCGGGCTACGGAGGCTACTGACTCGCGTGCTTCTCCCCCGGCGTGTGCGAGGAGTGCTTGGACGGTGTCGTTGGTTTCTTCGTCTTCTTCGGGTTCGCAGACGGTCAGGCCCAGGTTGATGCGTGCTTCTGCGAGTTTGGTGAGGTATTCGTCGGTGATGGGGTCTTGCGGGGTGCTGATTGCGGCGTCGAGGCGGATGAGCAGCCAGGGGTGGTTTTCGCGTACGGTGAGCGCGGCATCGGCTGCGGGGGTGAATCCGGTGGATGCGTCGATGGAGAGCAGGAGCGCGGCGTCTTCGGCTACTTGTGCTGCTGCGGGGGCTTCGGTGGGTGCGACGAAGATGCCGACTAGCTGCAGGCCTTTGACTGCGCGTTCGCCTTCGGTGAGGGGGCGTAGTGCTTTGATGGCGCTGATGAGTTCGTCGGTTTCTACGCCGGTGGCGTTGAGGATGAGGCGGATGTCGGGTGTGCCGTGTTCGGCGCTGTAGTAGCTGAGTGCGGAGACGAGGTCGGGTACGTCTTCCATGCCGGCGAGGAGGGTGTGCGTGTGGTAGCCGGCTGCGCGGTATGCCTGCAGGTAGTCGAGGATTTCGGGTGCTTCCTTGCCTGCGACCGGTGCGAGTGCGCGCGCAAAGGCGGGGGTTAGCAGGGCGCCTTCGAGTTCGGTGATGGTGGCTGATTCGTCGGCAATTGAACGCGCGCCTGAATCGGAACCAACCCAGCGGACCGTACCATCCTCGACCAGCATTGCGGTTGCGTACGGGTCGACCGGGCTGTACACGCTACCATCTACAAAAATACGGGTAGACATTAGAATCCTTTCACCTTTGAGGCGCGCCGAGGCGCACACGAGCGCGGGCACTTCATTGGTGTCCGCGTAGCTGAGCTGAGCATCTCATTTGAGTATAGAAGCACCCCCGCTACCTGCGGTAGTTCGTTCGTCCTTAGATGACGTGCCTTAGATGAGACGGAATAAGGCGGGATGAAGCGGAACGATGCACCACACGTGGCGGGGGTGGTGGCCTGAACTGGTCGGGCATGGTGTTGCACTATGTACGGTGAGCGCTAAGGTGCGGGTTAGACGTCCAGTGCGACCACGCCGCGGCGGACCGCCTCAATCGCCTCTTCACAGCGGGCGCGGATCACCGGGTCCAGCGAACGGATGTGCGCAATCTGATCCAGGGCGTCCAGTACCTGCTTTGCCCAGCGCACGAAGTCGCCGGCGGCAAGGCCGGTGTCCTCGATCGCCTTTGCGAGGTGCGCACCGTTCGCCCACGAGTACATGGGTTCGACCAGGCCGAAGTCGCATGCCGGGGTCGGGTTGACCTTGAACTGTTCCTCGGCTGCGTTCAGGTCGGCGAGGCGCTGCGTAATCGTCGCAATGGGTGCGCGTAGGGACGGGTGCGGGTAGTGAGCCAGGTATTCCACCGCGTCGCGCTTACCCTGGTAGGTCAGTGCGGCGACGGTTGCCGCAATGGCGGCGGGCTCCAGTCCGTCGAGGAAGTGCGCGTCCAGGCACAGGGCGGTCAGTAGGTCGCGCTCGCCGTAGATGCGGCGCAGAGCCTGGCCGCCGGTGGTGAGCGACAATTCGCCGTCCTCGGTGCGCTCGACGTAGCCGTAGCTCTCTAGCAGGCGCGCAATGCGGTTGAAGACCTGCGCGATCGTGTTAGTGCGGCGGGCAATCTGACGGCGCAACCCTTCCGTCTCAGAGTTGAGCTTCTGCCAGCGCTCAGCCCAACGCATGTGGTTCGCGCGGTCGGAGCAGCCGTGGCACGGGTGGTTACGCAGCTGAGCCTGCAGAGCCTCCAGCTGCGCGTCAATGCTGTTCTGACGAGCCGGGATGTTCTGCTGTGCGAGCGCACGCGGGGCGCGGCCGTCGTAGAGTGCCTGGCGCATGCGGCTTGCGGTGTCGCGGCGTTCCTTGGCGGTTTTGAGGCTCAGGCGCTTGGGGATTTTGATGCGTGAGACCGGTTCGATGACGCCTTCGAAGTCGCGGGTTGAGGCGGTGCGCTGGTGCGCGTCCTCGGTGACGATGCCGATGCGCGGGTCGGCGTGCGAGTCGGAGCGGGTGATGACGACTGCGTAGCCGCGGGAGCGGCCGTGCGGAATGTAGATGATGTCGCCGGGTAACAGCTGCTGGATGCTGTGGTGTGCCTGTGCGCGTGCGTGGCGTTCGTTGCTCTTGGACGCCTTCTTTTCCAGTTCGGCGATCTGGCGGCTGAGCTGGACGTATTCGGTGAAGTCGCCCAGGTGGCATGCCATTGCTTCGCGGTAGCCTTCTAGGGCGCTTTCGTTTTTGCGTACGCGGGAGGCGACGCCCACGACCGACTTGTCTGCCTGGAACTGTGCGAAGGAGGATTCCAGGATTTTGCGGGTGCGTTCGGCGCCGTAGGAGGCGATGAGGTTTGCCGCCATGTTGTAGGTGGGGCGGAATGAGGAGTTCAGCGGGTAGGTGCGGGTTGAGGCGAGGGTTGCCACATGTTCGGGGGACATGCCGGGGCGCCACATGACGACCGCGTGGCCTTCGATGTCGATGCCGCGGCGGCCGGCGCGTCCGGTCAGCTGGGTGTATTCGCCGGGGGTGATGTCTACGTGGGATTCGCCGTTGTATTTGGTGAGTTTCTCCAGGATGACGGTGCGTGCGGGCATGTTGATGCCCAGTGCGAGGGTTTCGGTGGCGAAGACCAATTTGATGAGGCCCTGCGTGAAGAGGGTTTCTACAACCTCCTTGAAGAGGGGTAGTAGGCCGGCGTGGTGCGCGGCGATACCGCGAATGAGGCCGTCGCGCCATTCGTAGTAGCCGAGGGTGTTCAGGTCGCGGGTGTCCAGGTGGGCTGTCGCTTCGGCAATGTAGGCGCGGATGGTCTGCTGCTGTTCGGGGGTGGTCAGCGTAATATCGGCGGATACGCACTGGCTGACCGCGCCGTCGCAACCGGCACGGGAGAAGATGAAGCAGATAGCGGGCAGCAGGCCCTGCTTGTCGAGGGCGCGCACCATCTCCGGGCGGGTGATACGCTGCGGACGCAAAGGCTTCTGCTCACCGCGCGCATCAAAGTCCCGGTCATTACTGAAGCGATCGCGGCGGTTCGAGCCGCCGCTGAACGTCTCATTCAGCCAGCCTTCACGGCGGTGACGGAAACGTTCACGCTTGCCGCCGTAACGTCCGCGGCCAGGTGCGGAACGGAAGCCGGGGCGTAGCGCCTTCAGCTGCGGGTTCAGACGCAGACCGGCAAGCAGCGGGTTAGCGCCCGCCTCCACGGCTGCGCCGCGCTGCTTAGCCTTCTGTGCCTTCTTCGCCTGCTTGCGGGAGAGCTTCTCCTCCGGCTCCTGGTTGTGGTTCTTGCCCTGCGCGGAGTTGTCTTCGGGTACGAACAGGTCCACCACGCGGTGACCGACCATCATGTGCTGCCACAGAGGCACCGGGCGGTGCTCAGACACAATGATGTCCGTGCCGCCGCGCACCGTATCCAGCCACGCACCGAACTCCTCAACGTTCGACACCGTCGCCGACAGAGAAATGACGTTCACATGCTCGGGAAGGTGAATAATCGCCTCTTCCCACACTGCGCCACGGAAACGGTCCGCCAGGTAGTGCACCTCATCCATTACCACGTAGCCCAGGCCGGTCAGCGTGGTCGAGTTGGCGTAGAGCATGTTGCGCAGCACCTCGGTGGTCATCACGACCACGGGTGCTTCCGTGTTAATGCTCGTATCGCCGGTCAGCAGACCCACGTAATCCTCACCGTACGCGCGCACAAAGTCGTGGTACTTCTGGTTGCTCAGCGCCTTAATGGGGGTCGTGTAGAACGCCTTCATGCCGCGGCGTAGCGCCAGGTAGATACCGAACTCACCCACGATGGTCTTACCGGCACCGGTGGGCGCGGCAACGAGGACAGAGCGGTCCGCCTCCACGGCGGCACACGCCTGACGCTGAAAATCATCCAGCGGGAAATCAAGGGACGCCTCAAAAGCGCCGAGGGCGGTCTTCGCGTACGCGGCGCGCTCTCGGGATGCGGCGTAGGCGGCAGCGTAGTCGGTGCGCTCCGCTAAGGTCTGCTCGTTAGAAGCGTTAGAAGTGTGTGCGTCGGATGTGTGCTGTGCGTGGTGCTTGCTCATAGTATGTCCAGTGTAACGGTTCACCCGCCGTGAGCCTCCAGAAAGCATCCCGCACGGGCACTAATCAGGTATGGGCGAACAGCGAGCGCATCGGCTGCACGGTTTCGGCGCAATTTATGCTCAGTTTCTGCCGGGATGTGCCGGCGGGCGTTGTAAAAATTCGTCGGGGCGCCTCTTCGTCCGTGCGCCTCGAGACGCTTTTGCGGGCGTGCTAAAGGGGCGGGATACAGGTTCTCTGTACCCCGCCCCTTTCGGCTGCCTCGCTCACAGCGAGCTATTCAATTTAGGACGTCTTTTCTTCGTCGAAGTAACCCATCTTCGCCAGGTCTTCGCTGCTGGTTGCGGTGTTCAGGCTTGCTTCATCCGAACCCTGCGCCAGCTTGGCAAGCTTGCGGTCGCGGCGCTTGTCGTTGATCATGCAGATGCCGATTGCTGCGAAGAAGAAAATCAGCAGCGGCGCCATGAGCACGAACATCATCATGATGTCGCTACCGGGTGCGGTCAGCGCTGCAATCACTGCAACGAGCACGACAACCCAACGCCAAGACTTCAAAATGGTGGTGCCGCGAATCAGGCCCAGCATGTTAATGCCAACCAGAATCACCGGGATGATGAACGCGCAGGAGAACGTAACAACGAACTTCAGGATGAAGGAGATGTACACGCCCGCGTCAATGAAGTTACTGTCGTTGACGGGAGTGAACTTCAGCAGCGCGTAGACCACGCCGGGAAGGGTGAAGTACGAAATGGCGACACCGCAACCAAACGCGAAAATAGATGCGGTGAGGAAGCCGAAGAGATACTTCTTCTCCTTGGTGTGCAGCGCCGGCAGCAGGAATCGCAACGCCTGGTAAAGCCAGACGGGAGAGGCGATCACCAAGCCGATGTACATACCGACCTTCAGCAGCTGATCGAAAGGAGATGCGACGCTACCGAAGTTCAGGTTTGCTCTGCGGCCGGTTTCTGCGTTGATCTGCTGCAGGGGCACAGAGATCATTTCGATGAAAGGCTGGTAGAGGAAAACCGTACCGATAATGGCTGCGATGACGGTTGCGATAGCCGCTTTGATGAAGCGGTCGCGGAATTCGCGCAGGTGTTCCTTGAGTTCCATGCGTGCTTCAGGATTGATTTTGCGGTTGCGCACGTCCTGGTCGGGTGTTGCCACGTGGTGTCCTCTGGGTGTCGGTGCCGTATGTGATGCGGCTGAGGGGGTCTGGTGGGGTGTTTACGGGGTGGTGCCGCAAAACCCGTGCCGGCCGGTGGGCTGGCACGGGTTTGGTGCGTTAGGGGCGGGACCGTTACTTAGTTTCGGTCTTGCCGTCCTTGCCGTTGTCTACGACCTCAGCGGTGACGACCTCTTCGCCGTCCTTCTCGCGGGGGTCCTTCTTGGAGTCGTTCTTCAGACCCTCAACTTCGGTCTTGAAGATGCGCATGGACTGGCCGAGGCTGCGTGCCATGCCGGGCAGCTTGGGTGCGCCGAAGAGCAGGACGATAAGGAGGATAACGACGATGATGGTCGCGGGGTGGCTGAAAATCTGGCCCATGGTGTGCCTTTCTGGTTAGAGCAGGTCTCCGATGTTTTGAGGTTGGCCGAGTCGATCTCGTCGGGAGACCCGTCGCTTGATCCGCTCAGACCTGCGTGTCTGCTTACCTTGTTCGTAGTTATTGTATGCCTCGGTGATGGGTGTGAATACCCCGAGGGTGGTGTCTCGCGGGAGTTTTCGGCTTGCGTTCGCTTGCGCGGCGTCGAATTGTCCCTCGATTGACTCGACCCAGGTTACGGTTTCGTCAAGGAGTGTGAAACCGCGAGTGAGTGCTTTGTAGGTGAACCATGCCAAATAGAGGAGCGAGCAGATGATGAGCGCGCCCCATAGCAAAATCCAGAACCACCAAGACATGAGCACCATTATACAAGTTTTAGGTTAATGTTTTGGCCCCTTGGATGGGTTTTTAGGGTGTTTTTGCTAGTGGGTGGAGTTCTATTTTTCTGCGGGCACACCTGCGGGCGTACCACTGCGGCTGCTCGCATTAAGGATTTGCAACTGGTCAAGCAACGCCGCGCGCAGGTGCGCCGGACCGATGAGTTCGAGGGCACCTCGGTGCGCGATGACGGTGTCGAGGATGTTCTTATCGCCAGCTCCGGCGATGTTGTTGTAGTGCACGCGGACGTGGGTGGTTTTGGTGCCTTTTCGGGCGTGCTCGGCGCTGCGGCGCTTGTAGGTTGCGGTGAGGTTTTCGAGGGTTTCGCCGCCGGGGGTGTGGTCGGTGGGGTGGATGCGCAGCTCGACACTGGGGTTGGTGGTGGTTTTGTGCTGCTTGGCGTGCCAGTCGTTGACGGTGCTGTCGTGGTTGGGGCCGATGTAGTGGGCTTGTGCTTCGCCTGCGGGCGCGTAGCTGCTGATGCGGGTGAGGCGGAAGTTACGCCAGAAGACGGGTTCGACGGGGGTGGGCTCAGCGCCGGCGGAAGCGGCCTTCTCCCCCGCCGCGCTCGCGGGCTTCACGTTCTCAGCGGTAGGGCTCTCAGACAGCGTGGCGAGGTGGCGTGCCTCGCTGGCGCGGCACCACGCGTGCAGGTAGAGGCGGTCGCGGTGCAGGGTGAGCGCCACCGGGTCGACGACGCGTTCCGCATCGCGGGTGCTGTTGCCGTAGGTGATGGTGAGGGCACGTCCGCTAGCGAGGGCGGCGCGCGCATCCTGCAACAGGGGGTCCTCGGGCGCGAAGAGCAGGTGCTTCGCGCAGTCGGCGGTGCGCGGGTAGGCTTCCGCGAGCGCGGCGAGAATCGCGGCCGGTCGCGGGTCGCCGGGGTACATGAGGTCGGCTGCGGAGAGCGTGAAGACGAGGATGGCCAGCTCGGTATCGGTGAGGCGGGCGTAGTTGAGCAGGGTGAGGGACGCGGCGCCGTCGCCGAATTCGGGGAGCAGGTTGGTACGGGCGGGGGTAGGCGCGTCGGGGTTCTTAGCCTCGGAGTAGAAGGGCACCTCATCGAAGTCTTCGTAGATGGCGTTGATGATTTTGTCGAGCTTGGCTGCGTTGTCGTTGTCGACGCGGTAGAGGGGGTTGAGCTTGTTGAGGGGCATAGGCGCCTCGTCGTGTACGTCGGCCCAGCGGTCGGCGCGATGCAACGCGAGGATGAGGTCGTCGAGGTCGTCGAGGGCATCGTTGCGGGAACGCTGGGTTGTGGGGAACCACTTGGTGGGGGTTTCGGGTTCGCCGGTGTGCAGGGCGATGAGGTCGCGCAAAAGTTCCTGCTGGGCGGCGTGGCTGTCCTGCTGGCGGCCGGTCACGGACGCACCGGATGCGGAGTTGCCGGTGTTGTGGCGCGGCTGGATGAGCCATCCGGCGCAGGTGGCGTCGATGGCGCTGTCTACGGCGCCGTAGGAGGGCACGGTGAAGGGTGCGGCGGGGTCCCCGGTGCCGGGGTTGGGGTCGAGTACGGCGAGAGTCTCTTCGTAGCCGCTGATTTTCTTGAGGCGGGTGCGGGCCTCGTAGTCGGGGTTGATGGGTGCGGGGTCGGTGCTTGAGAACACGTCGAGGCTTCGGATGCGGTCGGTGCGGTAGGTGTAGGTCTTGCGCTCTTCGGGGGTTTTGTTGCCGAGGGGGAAGTGTGCAACGAGGTACCAAGACCCGTAGCTGTAGATGAGGCCGGCGACGCTGACCTTCTCGTAGGTTTTGATGTCTCCATCGCTACCTTGATAGGTGAAATTGAGGGTCTTGCGCTGGGCGTAGGCGGTGAAGAGTTCGTAGAGGTGCGGGTCGTCACTGAAGTGCAGGCGCTGGATGTGTTCGCGGTAGGCGTGCAGGTCGCGGGCGCGCTGTTTGACGGTTTTGATGAGGGGCGGCTGGTTGTCCCGTTTGATCTCTTCGATTCGGGTGACGTTCGCCGCGGTGAGCGCCTCGTCGGTGAGGTGCTCGCTCGTGAGCGCAATCTTGCGCAGGATGCGGTAGGCCTCGTCCTGCAGTTCGGTGCCTTCCCAGCCGCGCAGCTCGGCGTTGAGGAGGCGGAATTCTTCGGCGGTGGGGTTCCACGCGGTCAGCGAGTCGGGGGCTTCTGCGTTGAGGCGGTAGCGTCCGGAGGTGTCGGTGGTGAAGTGGGTGATGCGCGCGCCGGCGTCACGCAGGGTCTGCTTAGCGCGTTCGAAGGCGCGTTCGCTCGCCTCGGAGAGCGCGGCCCCCGGGGCGGAAGTCTTGATGCCCAGGAGGCTGAGGAATTCGTCGCGACTGATACCGTTGCGGCGGGTGGCTTCGTCGGGGGCTTCGGCGACGGTGGCGAGGCGGTTCAGGGTCATGAAAAGCTGGGCTGCGGTGGACATGATTCCATCATACCGTGTGTGTTCCGCGGCACTTACTTTGCGTGTGGGGCGGGTTGCGGGAGGAGTGTGCGGGTATAAAATCTCGCGGACGCGCTGATAGCCAGGCGTTCAAAACCACGGCATGCAAAAGTCGGGTACGCAAAAGCCCGGTGCCCCTCCCACCAGCGGGAGAAAGCACCGGGCTACGTGTCTCTTACGCGAGAAACGCGAGAACCTGGCTAGTCCTTAGCGGACGTCCAGCAGATCCACCACGAAAATCAGGGACTCACCGGGCTTAATGACCGAGCCTGCGCCGCGGTCACCGTACGCCATGTCGGCGGGAATCTCCAGGCGACGACGGCCGCCGACCTTCATGCCGAGCAGACCCTCATCCCAACCGCGGATAACCTGGCCAACGCCCACCTGGAACGGCAGCGGCTCGCCGCGGTTCCACGACGCGTCAAACTCTTCACCGGTGGAGAATGCCACACCAACGTAGTGGGTGAGCACGCGGGAGCCGGGAACAACCTCAGCGCCTGCGCCCTCAATCAGGTCGGTGATGACCAGCTCGGTGGGGGCGTCGCCCTCGGGGAAATCGATTTCGGGCTTTTCGCGGTCGAGGTTACGCTGACCGAAAGACATGGGTGTCTCCTTTGATTGGTTCAAAATGAATCGAAATAGTGGGTGCGCCCGCCGCCCATACAGGATAAGCGGCGAGCGCGGTATAAAACACTATATAAAAATGTGACGTAAAAACGTAGGCGTCGGGTTACTGTGCAGTAGCCGAAGCAGTCGCTGCCGGGGTTGCGGTCGCAGAAGCCTCAGCGGTTGCCGAAGCGGACGCCTCCGCAGCAGCCGCGCTAGAAGCCGCCTGAGCACGCTGCAGGGTCTGCGGGTTCTCCTCCGCGCCCAGAATATCAACCACGAACACGAGAGTGCCTGAAGGCTTGGAGCCGCCGGTGTCGTTACCGTACGCCAGGTCCGCCGGGATGACCAGCTCAACGCGGGAGCCGACCTTCTTGCCCTTCAGGCCCTGAGTCCAGCCCTTGATAACGCCCTGCAGGGAGATGCCCATCGGGGTGGCGGCGGCGTAGTTGCCGTCAACGACCTTACCGTCGGAGTACTGCACGCCAATGTAGCGCACGTACACGGTGTCGGTTTCCTTGACCTCGGCGCCCTCGCCCTCGATGAGGGTCTTAGCGGTCAGCTCGGTGACCTCCGGCTTGTTATCGGGCAGCTTAATTTCAGCCTTGCCGGTGGACTCATCCAGGGTGAAGGACGGCAGCGACGGGTCAGCCTCAACAGCCTTACCGGTTGCGTACTTGGGCAGCTTCGTCTTCACGGTGTACACCTCAACGTTGGTTGCGGCGCCGGGCGAAGCGGTCGTAGTGGTCACACCCGCGGTGCTGCGCTGCTGCAGAACGTTGGTAGTGTACGAGAAAGAACCGCCAACCTTAATCTTCTTCAGGGTTTCGTACACCTGCGGTGCAGCCTGCTTCAGCTGATCGTTAATCGGCAGCAGAATCGGCTCGCTGGAGTAAGTGGAACCGTTAAGCTTGCCGTCGGTGCCGTTGAACACGGCAGCCTCAACGAGCACGTAGTCACCATCGTTGATGGACTCGCCGTTACCTTCCTCAATCACGTACGCGGAGGGGCTAGAAGCGGCAAAGGGGGTCGCGAAGGACGCCTCAGGCTCAGCGGTCGCGTTCTTCAAGGTGTACTTCACCTTAGACAGGTCGCCGCTGGACTGCGCGCCACATGCAGACAGTGCAAGCGCGAGAGCAGCCGCGCTGGCACCGAAAATAGTGAGCTTAGAGCGTTTGGTCATAGTGTTATCCTCTGGGGTTTTCTGTGAGAGTGGGGCGTGTGAGTGCCCGTGTGCCACAGAACAGTTTACAGGTATAGGTTTAGCTGTTTTATGCTACGGCATGTAGCTGTGCTCAGGCTGTGTCGCGGCGCGGGGTGAGCTGGGGTTTTAGCGGTGCTATTTAGCAGGGCGGCGGGAATGCCGCCTCCTGATGCTGACGCGCCTTAGACGCCAGCAGGCTCAGCACCTCCTCCAGCTCCTCGCTGCCGGTAGCAAACGGGTCCTTGCACACCAGCGTGTGCTGCGGGTAGGCGTTGAGCTTCAAATGCACCCAATCCACGGTGAACTGCTCCCCCGCCGCAACCGCCGCGTTAATGAAACGCGAACGTTGCAGGGCGCGAGTGTTCGGCGGCTGAGTCTTCGCCGCCTCCGCAGCACCCTCGGGCAGGATGCGCTTAACCGCACCGCGACGAACCAGCGCGTGGAAAACACTACGCTCCGGGTCAATGTCGTGGTACGCCAAATCCAGCTGACGGATGCGGGCGCTCGCATAATCGGCAGGCTGACCGGCCGCGCGGGCGCGGGCAATATACGCATCCAGAAGCTTCTTCTTAATCGCCCAGTCAATCTCAGTATCAATGCTGCTGTAATCGCCGGACTCAATAGCGTCCAGGGTGCGCTGCCACAGGTCCAGGGCGTATTCCACGTGACGGTGGTGCGCGCCGTACTGCTGCACGTACTGGCGTGCCGCATCCAGGTAGTGACGCTGAACGCTCAACGCCGTGTAATGCTTACCGTCCGTGGTTTCGAAGGTCGCGGTGCCGGTCAGATCGTGGCTGATAGCGCGCAGAGCCGCCGGAACAGACACAATATCCAGGCTCGTGACCGGGAAGCGGTCCTCCAGCATGCGCAGCACCAGGTCGGTGCTGGCAATCTTCAGCAGAGTCGTCGGCTCGGCCATGTTCGAATCGCCATTAATGACGTGCATGCGGCGGAACTTCGAAGCGTCCGCGTGCGGCTCATCGCGCGTGTTAATGAGCGGGCGAGCGCGCGAGGTCGAGGTGGACGCCGCCTCCCAAATATGGTCGGCACGCTGCGAGAACGAGTACGAGGGCACACCCGTGCTGGACGCCGGGTCGGTCGAACCGGGCACCGGGCCGCCGTTCGGGTGGGTCTTACCGGCGCCGACCAGAATCTGACGGGTCACCAGGAACGGCACAAGCTGCTTAATCAGGTCGTTGAACTGCAGTTTGCGGCTGATCAGGTAGTTCTCGTGGCTGCCGTAGGAGTTGCCCGCCGAATCCACGTTGTTCTTGAACAGGTACAGTTCACCGTCGAGAGGGCGGCCCTCCGAGCCTGCGAGCAGGCGCTTACGGGCGGTACGCGCCAGGTCCGCAAAAAGCAACTCACCGGCGCGTTCCTGCGCGAGCAGTTCGTCAATACTGCCGCATTCGGCGGAGGCGTACTCGGGATGCGAACCCACGTCAAGGTAGAGCCTACCGCCGTTGGGCAGGAAGACGTTCGTTGAGCGCCACTGATCCAGGACGGGCTTGAAAAGGGCGGCGGCGGATTCTTCGATGCGCAGCCGACCGAGCCCGTGCGGGACGTAGCTGAGCCCGAATTCGCTTTCAATGCCGAAAATACGGTGTTCCATGATGCTGACCCGGCGCGCAGGTGCGCCGGTTACTCGCCGCCCTTCTGGACGAAGCCGGTGACGAAGTCTTCAGCGTTCTCAGCGAGCAGGCCGTCAATTTCGTCGAGCAGGTCGTCGACCTCGCTCACGTCAGACACCACGTGCGAGGCGGCGAGAGTCAGTTCCTGCTCCTGCTCGGCTGCGGTGGTTTCGGTCTGCTGTGCGCTGATGCGTTCGCGGCTCATGGTTCTCTCCTTCAAATGGGGTTGTTCAGACCGGTGCCGGTCTTAACGTCAAGTTATGGGGTCAGATGGGGTGCTTAGAGGTACAGCTGGAGGCGGTGCCAAATGCAATGCCGAGGCGATACCGGGGGTGGTACGCACCGACTGCCGTGAGCTGTGCACTGCACCCTACCTGTGGGTTATGTGGTTTTTACTCTTCCAAATGGGGGTATTCACCCCGGGGAAGAATATGAGTTGATGTGGGTTTAGGGGTGGTGAGGTGCTACTAGCGTACTAGCGCAGGCGGTTCAGCAACTCATCCGAATGGTTCACCTCATCCAGCAGCGGCTCCACCTCGGCGGCACCGTACCGGGTCGGCTCCATCATCGTAAAACGAGTCAGATCCTTCGAATACCTGCCACGGCAGGACACCGTATCCCAGTTAATACCCAGAATCTCCTCCGGCCAACGTGCCATCAACGTGCCACGCAAAAACGCGCGCGTCTCACGCGGCGGCTCAGTCGTCGCACGCTCCACCTGCTCCGCAGAGAACAGTGTACGCATACGGCCACGCGCCACCAGACGGTGATACAGACTCTTCGACGGGTCAATATCAGCGTACTGCAAATCCAACGCCTTCAACTTCGGATTCGCATAATCTACGCCCTGAGCGACATAGCCGCGCACCAGCGCATACTTCGCCACCCAATCCAGACGATCCGCCAGCGAGAGCGGGTTAGTTTCCAGGGCATCCAGAACCTCACCCCACAGATCAAGAATCTGTGCGGTCGCAGCATCCACACCCGCCGGGTTCGACTCCTCGTGCGCACGGGAGGCCTCATAGTAGGCGCGCTGAATCTGCAGGGCACTCGCAGAACCGCTCGTGGACACCGGGTTCGGCAGGGTCGCCGAAGACGGCGCCAACGGCAGTTGAACCGACAGCGACAAATCGTGGCTGACCGCGTGCATCGCCGCCACCGGATCGGACAGGCGCACACCGGGCAGCACCGGAGTCTGCTCGCTGTGCGACTCAATCAGGTTCATGACCAGCGCCGCCGTGCCGAACTTCAACAGGTTCGAGTAGTGCGAGAGGTTCGCATCCGCCGGAATCACGTGCAGGCGGCGGTACTTCGACTCGTCCGCGTGCGGCTCGTCGCGCGTATTCACAATCGGGCGGCGAATCGTGGTCTCCAGACCAATCGTGCGCTCAAAGAAATCAGCACGCGAACTAATCTGAAAACCCGGAACCTCACCGTGCGTACCAATACCCACACGGCCCGCACCCGTAAAAATTGCGCGGGTCGCAAAGAACGGCAGGAGCGCATCCGCAACCTGCTCGAACGGAACATCACGGCTAATCAGGTAGTTTTCGTGGGCGCCGTACGACTGGCCCTTCGAATCGGTATTGTTCTTGTACAGCTTCACCTGCGGCAAATCCTGAGCGTGGTTGCCCAGCTCCACCAGCGACTCGTACGCCAGCGCATCACCGGCAGCGTCATAGAGTACCGCATCGGCGGGGGTCAGAACCTCCGGCGACGAATACTCCGGATGCGCGTGATCCACATACAGGCGCGCACCATTGGGCAGAATCGCGTTCATGGTCACGCGGTCCCAATCCAGGCGCTCCGGGAAACCACCGCGGCCGTGCACACCAGCGAGCGCATCCAGGGCACTACGCGGCTCGGCGGGCTCACCCGGTGCCTGAACGCCCGCCTCACGCATAATCTCCAGGGCGATATCTTCGCTGGTCAGCTCGGTGCGGGTGTGCGTCATCTGGCTCGAGTGGGCGGTGGAGGTGTCCTGCACCTGACCGAAGGCGTCACGCAGCGGCGACTCGGACTCACCCAGCCACTGACCTTCCGGGGCGGTGGTCGAGTAGTTCTCTGCCTGGCGTTCCTGCTCGGCGGTCAGCTCATCCGCCAGGGCACGGCGCTGCAGCTCCTCACGGAAGGCGGCGCCGCGGCGGAACGCCAACTTGGCGTAGGTGTTGACCACCAGTGCGGACAGCACGGTCGGGTTGGTGCCCGGCGCGGAGGGGGCAATGACGCCGTACTCGGTTTCGGCACCCATAATGCGGTGCACGCCGTAGCTGGGGGTGGAGTTCATGGGGTTCTCCTGAAAAATCTATACCATATAAAGGGCTGGACCTGCGGTAATACTGAGGTTAGTGCGGGATAAGCGCGGGGTGTGGGCTGAGTGCGCGGTGAGCGCCGCCCGGCTCATGCTTGTAGCGCGGTTTAGCGCGGCGGCTCCACCGACACCAGACGGCCACGCACACCGGCAACGGTGAGCGCATCCTCAATATCGGGCAGCGGCGGCAAGTCCACCTGATCCTCAAACTCGGCGCGTACCGCCTCCAGCAGGTGACGGGTACCAATACCCACGCTCGAAGCGTCCGCGCCGGCAGTCAGCGCCTGCAGCTGCTCCTTAATCGCCGCCTTCTTCGCGCGGTCCACAATATTGCGAATCACCGCACCCGAAGCGAAATCGCCTCGGTACAGCGTGTGAGTGGACAGGTTCGCGCTCGCGCCAGAACCAACGACCATGGAAGAATCCACGGTCGCCACAGCGTACGCCGTGGAGGGGGTGCGCGCGTACAGCTGACCTACCGCCGCGGCAATCATCGCGGTTAGGGCGGCGCGGGTCGAGCCGGCGGCTGCCACCTCCGCAGCGTCCAGGGGCAAATCCTCGGTCAGGTACAGGCCGAAAATCTCTGCCGCACCGGCGGCGTCCGGGCGGTTAATGCGGATCTTCAGGTCGAGTCGGCCCGGGCGCATCACCGCGGCATCAATGAGGTCTTCACGGTTGGTCGCACCAATGACGATGACGTTCTGTAGCGACTCCACACCGTCAATTTCGGCAAGTAGCTGCGGCACGATGGTCGTCTCAATATCGGAGGAACGACCCGAACCGCGCATACGGAACAGCGACTCCATTTCGTCAAAGAACACGACGACCGGGTGACCCGCCTCCGCCTTCTCGCGGGCGGCAACGAAAATATCGCGGATCTGACGCTCGGTCTCACCGACGAACTTATCGAGCAGCTCAGGGCCCTTAATGTTCAAGAAGTAGCCGCGAGTAGCCGAACCCGGGTTCAGCGCAGCCGCACGAGCCGCCAGGGAGTTCGCCACAGCCTTAGCAATCATGGTCTTGCCGTTACCGGGAGGACCGTACAGCAGAATGCCCTTGGGCGGTGCCAGGTGGTAGCGCTCAAAAATCTCGGGGTGCAGGTACGGCAGTTCCACCGCGTCGCGAATCTGCTCAATCTGCGCGCCCAAGCCACCAATCTGCTCGTAGGTGACGTCCGGAATCTCTTCCAGAACCAGCTCCTGCGAGCGGGAGGCGGGAACCTGCGAGGTCAGCATGCGGGTGCGCGTGTCGAGAGTGACCGCGTCGCCGGTGCGCAGCTGCTCAATGTTGAGGGAACCAGCCACACGCGCCACCTGCTGGGCACCCGAGGACGTATCAACCAGCACGCGCTGCTCATCCAGCACCTCGCGCACGGTCACCACGTCACCGAAGGGTTCGGTGTCCAGGGCGAGTACCGCCTCCGTCTTGTCGTTGAGCAGCACGGTCATGCCGGGGGTCAGCGTGGACAGGTCAATGAGCGGGGACACGGGAATACGCATCATACGGCCGCTCACCTGAACATCCAGGTAGGTGTCAATCTCGGCGGGGGTTTTATCGTCCGCGACCTGCTCGTAGGTCATGGTCTGGCCCTCATGCACCGCCAGCACAATCGCCGAATTCAGCGGCGGCATAACATTCTGCGACAGGGACGCGCGCAGACGCTCCACCTGGTAGCGCATGCTGGTGATTGCCTCAACGAGCTTGCGGTTCTTCTCCCCCGCACCACGAATCTGTCGGCTCATATTGTCGCGGGTTGCCTCCGCCGCGGAGAGTCGACGCAGCACGGCGTCATACTCCTGCGCGCTGACGGGCTGACTGCCGGGCAGGGAGGTCGACCCGAAAGCAGCCGAGTAGTGCGGTGCCGCGCTGGCTGCACTGTGGGCGGTGCCGTACTGGGGGGTTCCTGCCTGATCTGCAGATTCGTGGGTGGACACGGTAGCTCCTTTAGCTGTTCGTCCTAATCGGCGGCTACTCGGTGCGGGAGTGGGTGTGGGCACAGTGAGTAGCCTGGTGAGTGCACTGCGGGGGCTCCAGGCAACGCCCGTGCCCCCGCAGGTCAGTGGTTCAAATTATTCGGCGGACTCAGTCGCCGCAGAGTCAGTTTCAGCGGCTGCGCCGTTTTGTTCGAGCGCAATCTCGTTTGCGCGTGCGGCGTGAGCGGCAAGGTTCTTCGCATCGCGGGCTGCGCGGCGAATCTTCTTATCGGTCACCTCACGCTCACCCACGTTCATGGGAATCCACGCGTTCATATCCTCTTCAGAGAAGTCAGTCTTGGATGCGCGACGCTTCGGCGCCAGACGTACCGCACCGTCAGCCAGGCGACGAGCCACGACCAGGAACGCGGTGTGTGCCACCATGCGGTGGTCGGGGCGGACCGCCAGGCCCTCCACGTGCCAGCCGCGCACAATGGTTTCATCACATTCGGGTTCGGTGAAGCGGCCGTCCAGGCGCATGCCCTCAACCAGGCGGGACATCTGGGTCACGGTCGCAACGTAGCAGATGAGCACGCCGCCGGGCGCGAGCGCCTCCGCCACGGCGTCCAGGCACTCCCAGGGTGCGAGCATGTCGAGTACGACGCGGTCGACGCTGCCGGGCTCTTCAACCTGCGGCAGGGTGTCCTGCAGGTCGCCGATGCTCAGCTTCCACGCCGGGTGGGGGCCACCAAACATGGTCTCGATGTTGCCGCGGGCTACGTCTGCGAACTCTTCACGACGTTCGAAGGAGTGCACGCAACCGTAGTCGCCGACTGCACGCAGCAGCGCGATGGACAGCGCACCGGAGCCGACGCCGGCTTCGACGACGCGTGCGCCGGGGAAGATGTCTGCCTTGACGATGATCTGGGCGGCGTCCTTGGGGTAGACGACGGCTGCGCCGCGCGGCATGGAGAGCACGAAGTCTTTGTAGAGGGGGCGCAGCGCCTGGTAGAGGATGCCGTGGGTGTTGGCGATGACGGTGCCTTCGGGTGCGCCGATGAGGTCGTTGTGCTTGAGGAAGCCCTTGTGGGAGTGGTATTCGCCGCCTTCGGCGAGGGTGATGGTGGTGATGCGGCCGCGTTCGTCAGTGATCTGGACGCGCTCGCCGGGGCGGAAGGGGCCGCGGCGGTTGATTGCGCCGGTGGGGGTGTGGGTGCCGCTGCTCACGGGGTGATTCTCCTCGGGTTTGGGTCAGTCTGTGCTGTTCGCGCTGTGCGGCGAACCGCGGGACGGAAAAAGTCCTTTTCTATTTTAGCGGAGTCTGCAAATCGGCTGTGGCGTGTTCCCCCGCAAGCGTGATAGGGCGGCAGATAACCAGGTAGCTGGTTTTTGCGTGGTCAGCCGGTTGAGAGGTCAACCGGTAGCGGTAGAAAGCTGCCGCATCACATGGAGGCGCAGAAAAGCGCAGGGCGGCACTACGGCTTTCACACCGTAGCGCCGCTCCTGCGCTTCAACGTTTCGTAGGGTGTTATCCCTAGAGGACCACGCCCAGGCGTGCCGCCAGGATGTCACGCACCAGCACGCCACCGCCGACGGTGGTGTCCGCCAGAGCCTTCACAGCCCACGCATCCACAGCCGCCAACGCCGCCGGAGCGTTCAGGTCCTCACCGAGCGCCTCACGTACAGCGGCCAGCAGCTCAACCGCCGCCTCATCGGTGACACCTTCGGAACCCTCACGACCCTCAGCCACCGACACCGCATGACGGTAAGTGTCCAGGCGAGCCTTCGCGTGCTCCAGCAGCTCATCAGTCCAGAACCAATCCGAACGGTAATGCTGACCCATAATCGCCAGACGCACCGCGTTCGCATCCTCACCGGCCGCACGCAGACGCGAAACCAGCACCAGGTTGCCGCGGGACTTGCTCATCTTGTGGCCGTCCAAACCTACCATGCCGGTGTGCGCGTAATGCTTAGCGTGCGGGCGTGCAGACACAGCCCACGAATGGCCCGCGCCCAGGTCGTGGTGCGGGAAAGTCAGGTCGTTACCGCCCGCCTGAACGGTCAGCGAACCATCCACAAAACGACGGGCAATCATGGTGCACTCGATGTGCCAGCCGGGGCGGCCCGCGCCCAGCTCGCCGGCATCCCAGCTCGGCTCGCCCTCACGCTCAACACGCCACAGCAGCGGATCCAACGCGTCACGCTTACCGGCACGGTTCGGGTCGCCGCCGCGCTCAGCAAAAATCTCCAGCATCTCATCACGGCTCAGGTGGCAGACCTCGCCCGGCTCCCACGAGTAGCCCTCAGCGTTCGCGGGCAGCTCACGCACAGCCTTCAAGTCCAGGTACACGTCACCGTCAGGATGCACCACACCCTGCTCATCCGTGAAACCGGGCACGCGGTACGCCAGGCCGCGGCGCAGCAAATCCTCAATCAGCGGGAACAGCCACTCAATGGACTCCACCACACCCACATAGTGCGCCGGCGGAATCACGTTCAGCGCCTTCATGTCGGTGCGGAACAGCTCCGTCTGATCCTCAGCCAGCTCACGCCAATCAACGTTCGTGGCGGTCGCACGCTCAAGCAGCGGGTCATCCACATCGGTCACGTTCTGCACGTACGTCACCGGAACGCCCGCATCCAGCCAGGCACGGTGCAGTAGGTCAAAAGCAACATAAGTGGAGGCATGACCCATATGCGTCGCGTCGTACGGGGTGATACCGCAAACGTACAGGCTCGCCGCCTTATCCTCCTGAACCTGAACAATCTCACCGGCAGAAGTATCAAAAATGCGCGGCAGCGTAGCCTGACCGGGCAGAGTCACAGAGGCGGGGGCATCCCAAGCTCGCATGGGTTTCCTTTCCGTAAAAACGCCCACACCGGTGGACGCGCCACACCCGCCGCCCGGCCTAAGGGCATGCGGGTGCCAAAAAATCTACTCCAATAAGAATACCCGCCCGTGAGAAACTCACGGACGGGTATGTCATATCACGCTGAGGGCTAAAGCCTTAGAACACCGAAGAAGTAGCGTTCAGAACGCCAGTGCCCAGACCAACGAAAATCAGGATACCGAGCGCAATGCGGTACCAAATGAAAATGCCGTAGGACTTCGAAGACACGTACTTCAAGAACCAGCCAATCATCAGGTAACCCACCACGAACGCGACCAGAGTCGCAACGATCGTCGACGGGATACCGTAGTAGCCGGTCGCCTCCTCACCGGTGACCACCTTAAAGGTCTTGTACAGACCAGACATGAACACGGCGGGCATGGCCAGAAGGAACGAGTAACGTGCAGCTGCCTCACGGGTGTAACCCATGAACAGACCCGCAGTAATGGTGCCGCCCGAACGAGAAACGCCCGGGATCAGTGCCAGCGCCTGCGCGCAACCGTACAGCAGACCGTGACGGAACGTCAGGTCCTTCAGCTCACGCTGCTCGCGGCCAAAACGGTCCGCGAGACCCAGGAACACTGCGAAGACAATCAGCATGGTCGCCACAATCCACAGGCTACGGAACTGCGTGTCAATGTAGTCTTCCAGCAACAGACCCAGAACACCGATGGGCAGGGAGCCAATAATAATCAGCCACCCCATGCGGGCATCCGGGTCGTTACGCGGTACGCGGCCGGCAAGAGCACCGAACCACGCCTTCAGGATGCGAACAATATCGCGCCAGAAGAAAATCAGAACCGCAGTCTCAGTACCCAGCTGGGTGATTGCGGTAAACGCGGCGCCCGGGTCAGCCCTCTCCGGCAGGATCTGGCCAACAATGTTCAGATGCGCCGATGACGAAATCGGCAGAAATTCGGTCAGGCCCTGAACGAAGCCCAAAATAATTGCTTGAATCCATTCCACGGTTTCAAGGATACAGGAGGCGCGCCCGCCCGGAGCGGTTCGCGGAAGGTGATGTGGAACCTCCGCAAACCGCCCCGTCCACACTGTGAAACGCTCAGGGTGCCGGTTCCGGCGGTACACCGCGGTGCATCCACGGCTCATCCGCGACTTGAGGAAGCCGCGCAAATGCCTCACATGCGTGTCAAATGTGGGTTACAGGCGTGCTTTTCGGCGCAAGCGTACTAGTCGCACGACCAGTCAAAAACACCGGTCTCAAAATCAAAAACAGCGCTACCGCACCCAAAATTCAGCACATCAAACTCATCGAACTCAATATAACGAGCCGTCATGCCCTCCGGCAGAGCCTGCGCATAAAAATGAGTGCCGCCCAGGTGAGTACCCACCGCAATCAGCGGCTTAGCCCACTCAAACCACGCCGAATCCTCCGCGTCCCAATCGAACGGACTCAGATAACCGGTATCCGGGTCAACATTCTCAAACACATCACTGGGGACCTTACCGGCGTTCGGGTCATCCGTCGGAACCCACCCCACCAGAGCAGGCTTACGAGCCAACGGCTGCTGCTGATCCGCCAAAGCCCAGGCGCTGAAGCTCTCCTCCTCACCGCGATGCTCACCGGGGCGGCGCACATCCTCAGGCGGCTGTGTACGGGAGGAGAACTCCTCCTCATTCAGGTACAACACCGCAAACTCGGCATCCAAAATATCGCGCAACAGAAGCTGATACGGATGCACCCGAGCCTGCGCATACTGCACCTCAAACGGGTCATCACTGGTAGCATTGGCGACACCTTCAGTCGCCTCATCCTCAGCGAACTGGCCATCACCAGCGAAAAAAGAGAACGCCACCACGCCCGGATACTTCTGCGCATCCGGCAGGTACTCCCCCGGCAACCTCACCGTGAAAATATGCTGCATCGGCAAACCAGTAAACGTACTGCGCGGCCACTGATCCTGCTCAATACCGGGACCAGTCGAACCCACCCAGCCAGCCTCCCACACCCGAGCAGAATCGGCAGGCAGAGCAGTATCATCACCACCGCGCAGCTCATAATTCCAGGCACGAGCAGAAGAATCGGTGCCCGCCGCATCAACGGGGCTAAACACCATCGCGTAGCTTTTCATGAGAGTTCCTCTCTGCAGATTATTCGCCCCACAGCCCGCCAACGCACACAACACCTGCGCACATTAAACGCCTAAGGGGCGGGATACATACTCCCAGTATGCATCCCGCCCCCGCATCATGCACGGTTAACGGTCACCCACCAACCCCGCACAAAGCATATACGGTCATCGCCTACGCCTGACGCTCATCACGTAGCGCACGGTTCACAGCCGAAATCATCGCCTTCAACGCCGCACGAGTAGTCGAGCTGTCCACACCGATACCCCACAGCACGCGAGAACCAACAGCAGCCTCAACGTAGCACGCAGCATTAGCAGTCGACGAAGCCGACATGGTGTGCTCCGAATAATCCATCACACGAATATCCACGCCCTCGCCCGACAGGATGTTCTGCAGAGCATCCACCGGACCGGTACCCGAAGCAGAACGAGTGTACGTGTGACCATCAATATTCAGACCAACACGCAGAGTCGTCGCACCGGTATCAGCCGAATCAATATTAATCGACTCAATACGGTACTTACCCCAACGCTTCTGCGGATCAGCAGCGGGCAGATACTCATCCGCGAAGATGTTCCACAGCTTCTCACTGGTCATCTCGCCACCCTCAGCGTCAGTACGAGCCTGAACAATCTTCGAGAACTCAACCTGAGCACGACGCGGCAAATCCAGACCGTGATCCTGCTTCAGCAGGTACGCCATACCGCCCTTACCGGACTGCGAGTTCACACGAATAATCGCCTCATAGGTACGACCCAAATCGCGAGGATCAATCGGCAGGTACGGAACCTCCCAGTACACCTCATCCACGGTCTTACCCGCCTCAGCAGCAGTACGCTCCAGAGCCTCAAAGCCCTTCTTAATAGCGTCCTGGTGAGAACCAGAGAACGCAGTGAACACCAGATCGCCACCGTACGGCGAACGCTCGTGCACCTTCAACTGGTTGCAGTACTCAACAGTCTTACGGATACCGTCAATATCAGAGAAATCAATCTGCGGATCAATACCCTGGGTGTACATGTTCAGACCCAAAGTCACCAGGTCAACGTTACCGGTGCGCTCGCCATTACCGAAGAGACAACCCTCAATACGGTCAGCGCCCGCCAGGTAACCCAGCTCAGCAGCAGCCACGCCGGTACCGCGGTCATTATGCGGGTGCAGCGACAGCACAATGTGCTCGCGGTGGTTCAGGTTGCGGTGCATCCACTCGACCGAGTCGGCGTACACGTTCGGGGTAGCCATCTCAACGGTAGCGGGCAGGTTCACAATCAGCTCGCGGCCGTTCTGACCAATCTCCAGCTCCTCAGCCACAGCGTTCACCACGCGAGCCGCGTACTCCAGCTCGGTGCCGGTGAAGGACTCAGGCGAGTACTCGTAGATGACCTTAGTATCAGAAATCATCTGCTCTTCGTACTTGCGGCACAGGCGCGCACCCTGCAGGGCGATATCCAGCACGCCCTCCTGGTCCTGGTTGAACACCACGCGACGCTGCAGCACGGAGGTCGAGTTGTAGAAGTGCACAATCGCCTGCGGTGCGCCCTCAATCGCCTCAAAAGTACGGGCAATCAGGTGCTCACGCGCCTGCACCAAAACCTGAATGGTCACATCTGCGGGGATGTGGCCGTCCTCAACGAGGGTACGCACAAAATCAAAGTCAGTCTGCGACGCCGAGGGGAAACCAACCTCAATTTCCTTGTAACCCATCTTCACCAGCAGCTTGAACATCGCAAGCTTACGGTCGGTGTCCATGGGGTCAATCAGCGCCTGGTTGCCGTCACGCAAATCCACGGCGCACCAGCGCGGAGCCTTCTCAATGACCTTATCCGGCCAGGTGCGGTCCGGCAGGTCAACAACAATCTGCTCGTGGAAAGGGCGGTACTTGTGTACCGGCATGGGGCTGGGCTTCTGGTGGTTTTTCATGATGAATTCCTGTTGGTTGGTCCGTCTCGCTCTACCCCAATGGTGGGGCTCGTACCGTGCCGGGTATCGGTCCCCGGCAGCCGTGGTCAAGGCGGTGCATCAGAAAGGATGCGAAGGTGAGATGCCGCGTCAAAAAAGCCGGAACGGTTGCGGCAGATTCTAGCGTGCCCCGTTCCGGCGAATAAGCAGCAGGTTCACTGCCTGGCGGGTAACCCCGCGCATGCTCTCACCGTCAATAGTCATGCCTCCACGCTATCACAGGCGCCGGAGGCGGTGGCAGGGCACACGGGACGCCGTCCATCATCTGGAAAGAATTAACGGCAAAGGGGCGCAGCCACCATTTCTGGCGCTACGCCCCTTCACTCACTATTCACGCATCAGCGCTGTGTTCTACTCGGTTCTACTAGCTACAACCTAGTAGGCGAAAGCAGTCTGGCACTTGTTCTGATCAGCAGTCTGACCGGTCGCGTTACCCGCAATCGCAGCCTCCTGCTTCTCCATCGCCTCACCGGACGGGAAGTCAGTACCGATCGTCACCGACACGCCCAGAACCTCTTCGGTCGCCACCACGCGGGTCACGTTCAGCTTCGCGGCGATTTCCTTCGCCTCCGCCTCGTAACCGGTCGAGTAGAACACCGTGGTGAAGTTCGTCGGGTTAGCGGAGGTACCCGGAGTAACATTCGAGTAGCCCAGGCCCTCAATCACCGAAGAAATCGTAGCCGAGCGGCCATCCAGACCGGTCGCGTTGTACACGCTCACCGGAACCGTACGATCAAGCTGAACCGGAGCGGCTGCAGTAGCCGGCGCCTCCGGAGCCTTCTCCTTCAGCGACTTATCATCACGCAGACGCTGGAACACATTCGCAGCATCCGCAGAAAGCTGCAGGCGGTTCGCGTCCTGGCTCCACGGCTCAGTCGGCACCGTCGCAAACACAACATTCGACAGGTCCACGCCACCAAGAGTCGCACCAACACCCACCAGAGTGCTGATATTAGCCAGGTTCTTATCCACCGTCACGTTCTGAGTAATCGCCTCAGAAATGTTAATCAGACGGCCCGGATTCGACAGAGTACCCTCGCTCTTCACCTTACGCAGCAGCGAAGACAAGAAGCCCTGCTGAGCCTGAATACGACCAATATCGGAACCATCCGAGAAGCCGTGGCGGCTACGCAAGAACGCAAGAGCCTGCTCACCCTCAACAGTGGAAGTACCCGCAGGAAGCTTCAGACCACTGTACTCGTCATCAATCGGAGCGTCCACACACACCTGAACGCCGCCAACGACCTTCGACAGCTCCTTCACAGCGTTAAAGTCCACCAACATGAAGTGGTCAATATTCACACCGGTCAGCTTGCTAATGGTCGCCACAGTACAACCGGCACCACCGCGAGACAGAGACTCGTTAATCTGCACGTTCTCCTCAGCCGGGTACACGGTGCCGGTCTCAGGATCAGTACACTGCGGAACATCGACCATCAAGTCACGCGGGAACGACAGCACGCTCACGTTCTTACGGTCCTTGCTGATCTGCAACAGCATCATCACGTCCGCGCGAGCCTCAGAATTGCGGTCATCCTCATCACCGTACGCCCCGTTATTACCCTTACGGGTATCGGAACCAATCACGAGAATGTCCAAGGCGCCGTTCTCCAGGCCGTCCTTGTAATTGCTGATGTTCAGCTCCTGAGTATGCAGATTATTGCGCATACGCAGAGCCACCACACCACCGTAGCCGACAACAACGACGAGCATGCAAGCAACGAGCAGAGCAATCCACTTATTGCGGTTTGAAGTCATGACCGTCGTGCGCATATGACGACCGGTGCTTCGTAAACGAGGTGCCTGGGGCATACCTTTTCTCTTTCTGCCGGTGAGCAAGTGCTTTCTCAGAGTAACACTCTTCCCTATGAGCGCCGAATGAGAGTGAAAAGTTTCACCCGGAGGCATGCACATATTTCCGCAAGCCACCGGGTGAAAACAAGGAGGCGCGACCGCCTCTCGGAGTAGTCCCTCAAGGCGATGCGCTCAGGAAAGCTACTAGAATCCCAGGCGGTTCAACGCACGCGCGTCAGACTGCCATTCCTTCGCAACCTTCACATGAATATTCAAATAAATGCGGGTACCGAGCATCGCCTCAATCTGCTCACGAGCCTTCGTACCAATCTTGCGCAGATTCGAGCCGCCCTTACCGATAATGATGTACTTCTGCGACTCACGCTCCACAAACAGGTTCACGTGCACATCCAGCAGCGGGTTATCCGCCGGGCGGCCCTCACGGAACTCCATCTCCTCAACCGTCACAGCAATCGAGTGGGGCAGCTCCTCACGCGCACCCTCCAGGGCGGCCTCACGCACCAGCTCCGCGATAAGGGTTGCCTCCGGCTCATCGGTCAGCTCACCATCCGGGTACAGCGGCGGCGACAGCGGAGTGTACTGCGCCAGCAGGTCAGCAACCGCAGACACCTGGAAATGCTTCACCGCAGACACCGGGATAATCGCAGCCCAGCCGCCCTTACCGTCAACCGGCATCGGCTCAGCAACCTCACCGGCACGGCGCTTAGCCGCAGGACCCGAACCTTTCGCGAAAGGCACAGCATCATTCTTGCCGCCCTTACCCTTCTTCGCACGATGCGCGGCGCGCTTAGCACGAGCCGCACGCTCAGCGCTCATGACCTCCTCGCCGAGCGCCTCAACAGCAAGCAGCTGCTCACGCAGCTCCTCGGAGCTCACAGTGTCAGCCTTCGTCACAATAGCAACCACCGGCTTATTGCTCGACGCCACCAGCTGCGAGGCAATGTAACGGTCACCCGGACCGATCTTCTCATTCGCCGGAATGCAGAAGCCCAGCACATCCACCTGCGAAAGGGTGCTCGCCACCAGGTCGTTCAGACGCTCACCCAGCAGAGTGCGGGGGCGGTGAATACCCGGGGTGTCCACCAGAATCAGCTGGTACTCGTCCTTGTGCACAATACCGCGGATCGTGTGGCGGGTCGTCTGCGGACGGTTCGAGGTAATAGCCACCTTCTGACCGACCATAGCGTTCGTCAGAGTAGACTTACCCGCATTCGGGCGGCCCACCAGCGACGCGAAGCCCGAGCGGAAATTCTCCGGGTAGGTCGGCAGCGGGGTGCTCAAGTCCAGCATGCTCAAATCGAGCGGGGTGTACTCCTGGTCCATGTGTTTCTCCTTGTCAAACCCCGTGCGGGGTATGGGGTGCCAGCCTCATCTGCCTGCGCCTTTTCTGGGCGGGGCGGCCGACTCAAAGCGTGTTAGGGAAGATGCTGTGCATCTATGTTCGGTACCTAGCGGTTGCCGTGCGTATCGGTGGCAGGTTCAGCCTCTGCAATATCTCCCGGAAGATCCGGATGCGCGTGCGGCTCAGCCACAGCGGGCGGCTCGGTATCCACGGTGAGGATGTCAGCAACCTCAGAGGTCAGGGAATGAGACTCCGGTGAACTAGACTCCGAGGAATTAGACCCCGAGGATTCCGGGGAACCTTCAGCGTTCTGCTGCTCATCACGAGGCGGCTCATACCACGCCTGCAGCATATCCACCTGGTGGCGGCGGCCCGACGAACCAATCGCACGAATATGAATGCCGTCAATCTCAATCTCAGAACCGATAATCGGCACCATACCCAGATGCTTAGCGAGCAGACCGCCCACCGTATCAACATCTTCATCGTCGAGTTCACGGCCGAAAATCTCGCCCAGCTCATCAATACCCAGACGGGCAGAGAGACGGAACGTGCCGTCATCGTTCAGCGTGTACTCGGGGCGCTCATGGTCGTACTCATCAGAAATGTCGCCGACCAGCTCCTCGATCAAATCCTCAAGGGTAATCAGACCGGCGGTGCCGCCGTACTCGTCAACAATGATCGCCACGTGCGTGGACTCGCGCTGCATCTCACGCAGCAGGTCCATGGCGCGCTTCGACTCGGGCTCAAAACGAGCCGGGCGCATCAGCTCAACTACGGTCGGCAGGGCGGTACCCTCCGGAGACTCCGAATGCAGGATGAAGGCGCGCATCGCGTCCTTCAGGTAGAGCACGCCCAGAATCTCATCGCTCGAATCACCAATCACCGGCATACGCGAATAACCCGAACGCAGGAACAGGCTCAGTGCCTCACGCAGAGGGGTGTCACGGCTGGCGGTGAGCATGTCGGTACGCGGAACCATGAGCGAACGGATGCGGGTATCGTCCATCTCAAAGACGGACTGCACCATCTGCGCCTCGTCGTCCTCAATGGTTTCAGCATCGGAGGCGCGGTCCAGGAACTCGCGCAACTCCTCCTCATCGAACACGCCGACCGGGGCCTCAGCCGAACGTTCCGGCGCCAGGCGCACACTGAGCTTATCGAGCAGACCGGTCGCCGGGCTCAGCAGGACTGACAGGTAGTGCACCGGGCGAGCCAGCACACGAATCGACGCAACCGGGCGGTTACGACCCACCGAACGCGCCAGCACGTGCAGAATCGGGTAGCCCACCAGCGCAACAAATACGAGGGTCAGCACGGCGGCGAGCGCGTGCACCTCGACCAGGTTCAGCAGGCAGGTCATGGTGGCGAGCACCGCGGCGGCTGCCGCAATGAGGCGGGTCAGGCGCAGCGGGTGCGTGTACGCCTCGGAGTCACCGTCGAGGGTGCGCTGCAGGACGCGGGCGCCGAGGGTGTCCGGGTGTGCCTCCACCGCTTCCTCAGCCTCGTTGTGCGGCAGGTAGGTGAACGCGGTTTCGGCGATCGCCGCGACCACGGTCAGACAGAGCGCAAGAACGGCGAGGAGGGCTGTGAGTAGAATATCCACGCCGCTCCCCTAGTGTCGGGTTTCGACCGGTGCCGGGCGGCCCAGGAACTCTTCGAGGATGGAGCGCTGAATGCCGAACATTTCAGCTTCCTCTTCGGCGGTGCCGTGGTCGTAGCCGAGGCAGTGCAGAATGCCGTGGGTGGTGAGCAGGCACAGCTCGTCGAGGGTGCTGTGGCCCGCATCTGCGCCCTGACGTGCGGCGACGGGCGGGCAGAGGATGATGTCGCCGAGCATGCCGCTGGAGGGGTTTTCGGGGGTTCCGGGTTCCAGCTCGTCCATGGGGAAGCTCATTACGTCGGTTGCGCCGGGCAGGTCCATCCACTCGATGTGCACGCGTTCCATTTCGTCTTCGTTCACGATGGCGATGGACAGGTAGGTGTCATCGGCAAGGTGCATGCGCTTGAAGGCGTGCTCGACGAGGCGGGTGAGCACCTCGGTGTCTACCGCTTCGAAAGATTCGCGGATGAAAGCATCGGTTGCCGGGTCGGCACCGGTTGCGGGTTCTTCACAGTCGAATTCGATCTCTGCCACCGTTTAGCGTCCTTCCGGGGTGGTCTGTGCGTTGTTGGGGTTCTGCGCGGCGTCCTTTTCGGCGTTCTTTTCAGAGCCGCCGTTAATACCGGCGCGGTCCAGCAGCTTCTCGGCTGCGGCCTCGATGGTGGCGCGCTTGACCTTGCGGTTGCGCTTGCGTTCCATCGCCTTCTGGTCTTCGCCCCACTGATCGTAGGCGGACACAATGTTCGACACCAGGGTGTGGCGCACCACGTCAGAGGATTCCAGGATGCTGAAGTGAATATCCTCCACGCCCTGCAGAATGTTGCGCACCTGCTTCAGGCCGGAGGCGGCGCCACCGGGCAGGTCAATCTGGGTGATGTCACCGGTAATGACCATCTTCGAGCCGAAGCCCAGGCGGGTCAGGAACATCTTCATCTGCTCGGCGGTGGTGTTCTGCGCCTCGTCAAGGATAATGAATGCGTCGTTGAGGGTGCGGCCGCGCATGTACGCCAGCGGTGCGACCTCGATGGTGCCCGCCTCCATGAGCTTGGGGATGGTTTCGGGCTCGAGCATGTCGTGCAGTGCGTCGTAGAGCGGGCGCAGGTACGGGTCGATCTTCTCGTTGAGGGTGCCGGGCAGGAAGCCCAGACGCTCACCAGCCTCCACGGCGGGGCGGGTGAGGATAATGCGGTTCACTTCGTGGGTCTGCAGCGCCTGCACAGCCTTCGCCATGGCGAGGTAGGTCTTACCGGTACCCGCCGGGCCGATGCCGAAAATGACGGTGTTCGCGTCGATAGCGTCCACGTACTTCTTCTGGTTAATGGTCTTGGGGCGAATCGTGGTGCCTCGGGTGGAGAGGATGCTGGTGGACAGCGAGTGCGCCGGGTTGCTCAGCTCGTCGCCGAGCATACCCATGAGGCGGTGAATGACCTGCACGGTAATCTGCGTGTCGTGGCTGGAGAGCACGCGCAGTTCGTTCAGCAGCTTAGCGACGGTGTTCACGGCCTCGGAGGGGCCGGTAATGAGCACGTCCAGGTCCTTGGGGCGCAGGCTAATCTGCTCGAAGTAGTCCTCGATAATCGCCAGGTGCGCGTCCTGCGGGCCGAGCACGGCAATCATTTCTGCGGCGCTCTTGAAGGATACGGTGCGCGCGGTTGATAGAGGTCGGGAGGTAGTCATATGGGCTCCTTGGCTAGTGATGTATTTACAAGTATAGATGTGCGTGATGTGTCACGCTCGGGGTGGGCTCTATCAGCTGGGCTCTAGCAAGCGCTTTTACCGGCTGGACTGTGCCGGAGCTGGACTTGAGCGGCGGCGCTCTACCGGAGGTGCTCTACCAGCGACCCAGCACCACGTTCAGGGTGCACATGGCGGCAGACCCGGCGGTGGAGGAACGCAGCACCTCGTCACCGAGCAGTGCCAGCTGCGCGCCGGCGTCGGTGAAGAGCTGCACTTCGCGGTCGCTAATACCGCCTTCGGGACCGACGAGCAGGTAGATTTCTTCGGGCAGGTTCTCCGCCTCGACAAGCTTGCGTGCCAGGGTGCTGAGGCGTTCGGTCGCCTGCTCGTGCAGGATGAACACGGCGGCGGACTGCTCCGAACCGGCTACTTCTTCAATGAGCTCCACCAGGTCGGCGGTGCTGTACAGGTCGTACACTTCGGGAATGAGCGCGCGGCGCGACTGCTTCGCGGCGGCGGTGACGGTGTTCTGCCACTTGGTGTGTGCCTTGGAGGCGCGCTCCCCCTTCCACCGCACGATGGAGCGGTCCGCACTCCACGGAAGCACACCGTACACGCCCAGCTCGGTCGCGGTCTCGATGGCGAGCAGGTCGCGGCCGTCCTTCGCGAGCGCCTGCACCAGGTAGATGGAGGGCACGCTACGTTCCTCGCGCAGCTCCTGCACCTGCACGCTCACGCCGTCCGCATTAATGGAGGCGACCGTACCGAGTGCGCGGCGGCCGGTGCCGTCACCCAGGTCGATGCGTTCGCCGAGCTCAAGGCGCTTGACGAGGGCGTGCTTGCCTTCGGAGCCGCCCAGCGCGCAGGTGGCGCCGGGGGTGAGTGCGTCGTATTCTTCCGTGCTGATGTAGAAGATGGGGGCGCTCATGGTTCTCCTTGAGGTGCGGGTTGAAAGCGTGGGTGTGTGGGTGGAGTGTGAAATAGGTGTGCAGCTTAGCGCGGGCGCGTACAGCGCTTTCCTGTCAGCAGTACTAACAGCAGTGCTAACAGGAATGCGGCGGGTGCGGGTTGAGTACCGCACCCGCCGCATCCTCAGCTTGGTGTAGGAATCCTACTTGAACTGGTTCTTCAGGCGGGAGAAGAGACCACCGCGGTGCTTGACCTGCGAACCTTCGGTGAGGGATTCACCGCGCAGGGCGGCGAACTGGCGCAGCAGTTCACGCTGTTCTTCGGTCATGTCGGTGGGGGTGACCACCTGGATACGCACCAGCAGGTCGCCGCGACGCTCGGTGCCGAGCACGGTTGCGCCCAGGCCGTTGAGGGTGATCACGTCACCGCTCTGAGTGCCTGCGGGGATAACAACTTCCTGGTCGCCGTCGAAGGTCTTCAGCGGAATGGTGGTACCCAGTGCCGCTGCGACCATGGGGATGTTCACGGTGGTGGCCAGGTTGTCGCCCTCGCGGCTAAAGTACTTGTCGCGCTTGACGTTCAGATCAATGTACAGGTCGCCGTTGGGGCCACCGTACAGACCGGCCTCGCCCTTGCCGCGCAGGCGGATACGCGCCTGGTCGTGCACACCGGCGGGAACGTTGAAAGTCAGCGGCACGTCTTCACGGACGCGGCCCTGACCGTGGCATTCAGGGCAGGGGGTCTTGATGACGGTGCCGTAGCCGTGGCAGTCGGGGCATTCGACCTGCTGCATGACGGTACCGAGGATGGACTGCACACGGCGCTGCATGAAACCGTGACCGGAGCAGGTGGTGCAGGTTTCGGGCTGAGTGCCCTCCGCGGTGCCTTCACCGTTACAGGACTTACAGGTCACGGCGGAGCGACGCTCAATGGTCTTCTCAACACCGAACACGGCGTCCTGCAGGCTGATGGAGACGGTAATCAGGTCGTCCTGGCCCTGACGCATGCGGGATGCGGGGCCGCGGGCACCTGCCGCGCCGCCGGTGAACATGTTCAGCAGGTCCTCGAACCCGCCGAAGCCGCTGAATCCGCCGCCCGGGTAGCCGCCGCCTCCGGGGTAGCCTGCGCGGCCCTGTTCGTCGCCGGTGGTGTCATAGTTGCGGCGCTTTTCGGGGTCGGAGAGCACCTCGTAGGCGAGGGTGACGCGCTTGAACTCTTCGGCTGCGTCCTCGGAGGGGTTCACGTCGGGGTGCAGTTGACGTGCCTTCTTTCGGTACGCCTTCTTGATCTCTTCGGGGCTGGCGTCGTTCGATACGCCGAGAGTATCGTAGTGGCTCATGCGTTTCCTTCCTCTCGAGACGATGGCGGTGCTCGATGAGTGCACCGCCAACAATGGTCGTATCAATTCTAGGGGATACTACCCCCGACCCGATACAATAGCTAGGCTGAAAGGGGTCGCTCCCGCTATCCGCTTAATCTGCGGGGTGCCCGACCCCTGTTTTAGTTCCTCTGCCGGTTCTCTCTAAACTGTTCCGGCGTTGTCACCGCCCTACCGGCCCTGCCCCTACCGCCCCAAAGGAGAATACGTTGAGTACCCACCACTCCCCCTACGGCTGGGGTGCCCAGGATCTAAACGCCGCCCGCATGAGCCGCCAGGCACCGCCCCCGCGTAAGGTGCCGCTACGCCGCGGCCTGCTCATTGAGGATGTTAACGGCTGGGTGGGTGAGGTCGTGAAGGCTGAACGCATCGGCGGTGCTCTCTTCTTCGGACTCGAGGACGCGAAGGGCAGGGTGAAGAACTTCCCGCTGGGTCCTGGCTACCTGATTGAGGGTGAGCCCGTTGAGATTGTCGCCCCGGTGGCCGCGAAGGAGCCCAAGCGCACGATTTCTCGCTCCGGTTCTATCGCGGTGAAGAACGCCCCGGCTCGGGTGGCGCGCGCCTCCCGCATCTGGGTTGAGGGTCTGCACGACGCCGAGCTGGTGGAGAAGGTCTGGGGCCACGATCTGCGCGTTGAGGGCATTGTCGTGGAGCCGCTGCACGGCGTGGATGACCTTGCCGGCGCTGTTCGTGAGTTCGCGCCGGGGCCGGGCCGCCGCCTGGGTATTCTGGTCGACCACCTGATTGAGGGCACGAAGGAGCAGCATATTGTCGCGGAGGCGATGGCTGTGCCCGGTGCCGCCGGGCACGTAAAGATTGTGGGCCACCCGTTCATTGATATTTGGCAGGCAGTCAAGCCCTCAGTGCTGGGTTTGAAGGCGTGGCCGCAGGTGCCGCGCGGCGAGGACTTCAAGAAGGGCACGCTGCGTCGTCTGGGTCAGCCGCATGAAACGCAGGCGGATGTGGCGCAGGCGTGGAAGCACATCCTCTCCCGCGTTGACTCCTACGCTGACCTGGATCCGACGCTGCTCGGCCCGGTGGAATCGCTCATCGATTTTCTGACCGAGCCGGGCGCCTAACCCCAGCCTAACCGCACCCGCAACCCGTTATTCTGCCCCAGTCTGCGGGCGCAGGTGTGAGTTTGCTCAGAACCTTTCCCACGAGGGCATTATCCTGTGGGTTTTGCCCGCTAAAGCGGTACAATGGTTGAGCGTGTGGCATTGCCCCTGTGGGTTTTGCCGCAACATCACTACACTCTTAGGTCACCGCCGCTCAAACGATTTACCTCTTCGGAGGGTATTTCCACCGGCTGAGGTGATCGCCACAAGAAACTTCTATCGAACCAGGATTTTCGTGACTAACGATGTTCGCCCGGCAACCGGGCCTCAGAAAACCCGTAAGATTAGCGTGATTCAGGACCGCAACCGTGCGACTCTCGCTCACTTCGGCGGTATTCTCGGCATCATCCCTTCCGCAGCGGTTTTCTACGTCAGCCGCAATAACGCGCCCTTCGCTGAGCAGGAAGCTCGCGAGGCGATGAACTTCACCCTCCTGCCCTCCATTGCTCTGGTGGTGCTGTGGGTGCTGTCCTTCCTGCCCGGCCTGGGCAACATTGCTATGGTTCTGGGCGCGCTCGTGTGGCTGTTCATGGCTATTGCGTCGCTGCGTGCCGGCATTGAGGTGAACCGCGGTGAGCCGTACAGCTACCGCTTTAACCCGCGCCTGCTGGACCGCTTCTACTCCACCGAGAACGCAGAATCTACTGAGTCCTAAAACCGCGCTGATAGCTTTTACGATGAACGCCCCGCACGTTGTGTGCGGGGCGTTCAGTGTTTAAGTACTGCTGCTCTAGAGGCTATTGGCGGAGGCGCTACCCTGCGGGAGCTTTGCTTCCGGGCGCTTTTCTGTCAGGGCTTTTCTTTTGGGGCTTCTTTGCTCAGTGTGCATGAATTGCCGCAAACTCTACCGAATGGTGCTGTAGATAATCGTTGTTAAACGATCGTGGGCCCCTGTTACCAGGAGCCCACAACCGTATTCACTCAACTTCAGCAAAGACGAGAACACGCTGTTAGACATATACCGTCCTGCCAAGACCTATTATGGCACAGCGTAACCTTCAACCACAACTTGAAATTAGGGGTTTTGGGAAAATTTTTCGCAGGAAAGTATTCGAAAAATACGCACCCTAAAAATGGTATGAAAGAGTGGAAAATTCTTTCAGCTAGTCCAGCACAAATGCGAACAATTAGCACGCCCGTGTAAGGTTTAGTACTCCCCTGACACTCCTCCAAAAAGCCCCGAAAAAATTTTTAAAAATTTTTCTGAACCCACAAAAACACCCCGAAATTACCGAAATATTACGGCAATTCCGGGATGTACGCCGTGCGCAGGCGGCAGCAGAGACAGCGCTCAAGTGGAGCTGCGACAGACCTGAGCCAAGACGCAGCCCCAACTAGAAAGCCCCTTATCACGCAGGTATTTCTTAGTGCTCCTCGTGCTCTTCCGAGACTTCCGGAAGCAGCTCACGGGTCACCGCGTCCCCCAGCAGGCGACCCTTGAGGGTCAGGCGCACGTGAGCTTCAGGGTCAGGTTCAGCCTGAGAAGTTAAAGCGTCAGGCTCAATCAGAGCTTGAGAAACTAGCCAGCGCAGGGAGGCGCCCAGCTGCGCCTCATCGTGCACGGCGAGTAGCTCGCGCATCGCCAGGCCCTCACGCACACGGATCATGAGCATAATCGTTTCAAAAGCACGGGTGGCGGTGTCCAGCACCTCACGTGCCGCCGCCGGGGATTCTCCCGCACGCACCTTCTGCGCGTACGGCACCGGGTGCTTCACGTTCCACCAGCGGGTACCGTTCACGTGCGAGTGCGCGCCGGGGCCGATGCCCCACCAGTCCTGGTTGCGCCAGTAGGCGAGGTTGTGGTCGCTGCGGGTGTCCTCGCTGCGCGAGTAGTTGGAGACCTCGTACCAGTTGTAGCCGGCTTCGGTGAGTAGCTCCTCGGCGAGCAGGTACATGTCCGCCATGAGGTCCTCATCGGGCATGGTGTATTCGCCGCGGCGAATCTGTGCGGCAAGCTTCGTGCCGTCCTCCACAATCAGCGAGTAGGCGGAAATATGGTCCGGCTCGTAAGAGATTGCGGCGCGAACGCTGCGCTCCCACTGTTGCAGGGTCTCCCCCGGCGAACCGTAGATCAGGTCCACGGACACCTGCAGGCCGACCTCCTTAGCCCAGGCGACGACCTTCGGTACGTTCGAGGGAGTGTGGGTGCGGTCGAGTACCTGTAGCACCTCGGGTACGACGGACTGCATGCCGAAGGATACGCGGGTGAAGCCGCCGTCCTTGAGGGTCTGCAGGTCTTCGCGGGTGACGGAGTCGGGGTTCGCTTCGGTGGTGACTTCTGCGCCTTCGACCAGGCCGAATACGTCGATGGCTGCCTGCAGGATGCGTACGAGGTCGCGGGCGGGTAGTTTGGTGGGGGTGCCGCCTCCGAAGAAGACGGTGTGCATGGGGCGTTTTGCGACGCCGGAGGTTTCAAGGGTGCGGGCGGCGAAGAGGATTTCTGCGATGGCGTCGTCGGCGTAGGTGCCGAGGCCGATGCCGTTGCCGAAGTCTTCGGTGGCGTAGGTGTTGAAGTCGCAGTAGCCGCAGCGTACGGAGCAGAAGGGGATGTGTACGTAGAGGCTGAAGTCGCGGGTTTCGCATCCTGCCGCGCTGCTGGCGGGGATGCGCCCGTCGCGGGGTGCGGGGGCGCCGGTGGGCTGGGCGGGCATTCTGCCTCCTAGACGAAAAATTTATAACAAGCCATAATTTAAATGAATCATAAATAAAATTAAATAATAGCGATTAATTTTTATATTCTACCACATATAAGGATGGTCATTTCGTTATATCCAAAAAGGATGCAGTGTAAAAATTAGCAATTTTTACACTGCATCCTTAAAACAATTCCAGTTAACCCATTATTTTTTGTGATATTTTTTGTGACGTATCTATCGTAAATCGAGCATATTGTTTAGCAGTAGTTGCCGTAGATGATTCAGATTCACCATGGGCAATTTTATTCCTGAGAGAAATAATTGATTTTATTGTACTCCCATTATCTGAGTCTCCTACATAATCCAACAGTTCGGCTTTTACTGCTTCTGGCGAAAATAACTCAATAATCACATTCATCCTATCTGCATCTGGCTTTGCGCCTCGATTCGATGGATCAATCTTCTCTATATACTTAACAATGGGGTCACTAGCTCTTATTTTACTGTGGCAAAGTACAATCTCACGCAATAAATACTCTAAATGACCACAACAACGAACTATAATATACCTAGACAAATCAGAGACGGCTTTATTGAGCATATCATAATCTTTTCCATCTGCATCCTTCCTGATTTTCTTTTTCAGGTTTATCAGAGCATCAATTTCATCTGAAAGTCGTTCAATTTCTTCTTCGCTTTTCTCAATTGATTGCCTGAAATTATATTTATGCAGGTCTGGCTTATTGGTATATGAACTACTCTGACTCATCTTTAAAAAGATTTGTTATAGCGTATGTAAATCTATTCTTTAGATTCGCTGTATCTGCCGTTGGTCCTGTGAATAGCTCATTAAACTTCTCTTCTCCAGTAGGACCTTCAAAGCTTTCACGATACTTAGTATAATAACCACTGAAAGATTCACTCAAAGCACCTATTTCATCTTGATTGGATTCTTTTATCTTTCGCATTAGCGAAACCATTAGAGAGTCAAACCATACTACACTAATTGACCCGCGTGGCCGAAGTGCCGAATGGCTAATACCACTATCTACAATTACATCGCATGCCTGCTTAAATAGAATCTCTGACTCTGCAATTCCTGAAAGATTTGAAGTGCTTTCCTCATTATAGAATCCATTAAAAGCTTTTTTGAGCGGCTTTTTATATTCCTCATAGTTCTTGTAGAAGCACAAAATTCTAGAAATCAGTTCATGATCGCGCATTCGCTTTGGTTTTTTACCATATATATTTCTCCAATTTTCATATTCATTCAATTCAGATATCTTCTCAACAACTGGTCCTGCAAATAACGCGACTCGAATCTCATGAGAGGTAAGTGGCGTACCACCAGAGTTAATTCTCTCATATATGTTATAAATTGCGTCAATATCACCGCGAGGACTGGTTTCCAATGTAGTAACCTGTATCGTGTAATCCTCGATAGCGGTTTTATCTGACTCGTCCAGCTGCTCAAAAAGTTTTCCGGATAATTTTACGAGAGTTTCCCCCGCTTTGTCGCTAGGATATTGTCCAATTCGATGTTTGCCCTCAAGAAACCTCGAAAGACTAATTAATCTTTGCTGTCCATCCAACACTGCCCTATTGTTGTTTTTTAAAGTTACCAGAAAAATACCTGGGGTCGGATAATTGCATAGGATAGACTCGATAAAACGATCCACTTGCCGTGAAGTCCATACAAACTCACGCTGGAAGCCATTGGGGCCGTCTTCTGTTTTATCTTCATTGAATCGGGGTATGAATATCTTGCCCGTGTTAACTCGACGAACCAGGCCGTAAACATCAATATCCTCTGATTTATACGATACAGAACCATTCTGAGGAATTGTATATTCAGTAAAGTCTTCTTTTTCTTCTTGAGTTAGTTCCTGATTGTCCTCGGGTTCTAATGCATTTATATCATTCTGTTGCATAGTTATTCTCCTTTGAATGGAAACCTTAGGTGTAATCATCTGTGCTACACCCTCTGCTACCCTACTCCTTCTCGCCATGCCCTGACAAGGGATAACACGTGTTACACCATAATGAATATCAAAATAATGCTATTTACCTATCGCCGAGCAGCCTGTAGCAGTCCGGGCATAGCAAAGGCGGCGTGCCCCTCCCCCACTTAGGGGTAAAGCACGCCGCCTACATCGAAAGAGCTGAGAAGGCTACTTCTTCTTTTCCTTCTCCTCGCTCGAAGACAGTGCCGCAATGAAGGCTTCCTGAGGAACCTCCACACGACCAACCATCTTCATGCGCTTCTTGCCTTCCTTCTGCTTCTCCAGCAGCTTACGCTTACGCGAAATATCGCCACCGTAACACTTCGACAGAACATCCTTACGCATCGCGCGAATATTCTCGCGGGCAATAATACGCGAACCGATAGCCGCCTGAATCGGCACCTCAAACTGCTGACGAGGAATCAGCTCACGCAGCTTAGAAGTCATCATCAGGCCGTACGAGTACGCCTTATCGCGGTGAGTAATGGCGCTGAACGCATCCACCTTCTCACCCTGCAGCAGGATGTCGACCTTCACCAGGTCGGCTTCTTCCTCACCGTCGAACTTCCAGTCCAGCGACGCGTAACCGCGGGTACGGGACTTCAACTGATCGAAGAAGTCGAACACGATCTCTGCCAGCGGCAGGCGGTAACGCATCTCCACACGATCCTCGGACAGGTAATCCATGCCGCCGATCTGGCCGCGGCGAGCCTGGCACAGCTCCATAATCGCGCCAATGTACTCGCTCGGGGCAATAATCGTACACGCCACCATGGGCTCGCGAATGGTCGCGACCTTACCCTCGGGGAATTCACTCGGGTTGGTCACGCGCTTAGCATTACCCGCCTCATCCACCACGTCGTAAATAACGTTCGGTGCGGTCGAAATCAGGTCAAGGTTGAACTCGCGTTCCAGACGCTCACGCACAATCTCCAGGTGCAGCAGACCCAAGAAGCCACAGCGGAAACCAAAGCCCAGAGCGGCAGAAGTTTCCGGCTCGTAAATCAGCGCGGCGTCGTTGAGCTTCAGCTTATCCAGCGCATCACGCAGCGCCGGGTAGTCAGAACCATCAATCGGGAACAGGCCCGAGAACACCATCGGCTTGGGGTCCTCATAACCGCCCAGGGACTCCTGCGCAGGCTTCGCGGCAGAAGTGACGGTATCACCCACACGGGACTGACGGACGTCCTTCACACCGGTAATGAGGTAACCCACCTCGCCCACACCCAGACCCTTCGACGGCACAGGCTCAGGGGAAATCACGCCAATTTCGAGCAGGTCATGCTCAGCGCCGGTGGACATCATCTTAATCTTCTGACGCGGCTGCAGGCTACCGTCCACAACACGCACATAGGTGACCACACCGCGGTACGAGTCGTACACCGAGTCAAAAATCATGGCACGCGCCGGGGCGGATGCGTCACCCTGCGGGGCGGGAATCGCCTCCACAATACGGTCCAGCAGAGCCTCAACACCCTCACCGGTCTTACCCGATACGCGCAGAACCTCGTCCGGCTCGCAACCAATCAGGTTCGCCAGCTCCTCAGCGTACTTATCGGGCTGAGCCGCGGGAAGGTCAATCTTGTTCAGCACCGGGATGATGGTCAGGTCGTTCTCCATCGCCAGGTACAGGTTCGCCAGGGTCTGAGCCTCAATACCCTGGGCAGCGTCCACGAGCAGAAGCGCACCCTCACACGCAGCCAGGGAGCGGGACACCTCATAGGTGAAGTCCACGTGGCCGGGGGTGTCAATCATGTTCAGCGCGTAGGAGGTGCCGTCAACATCCCAGGGCATGCGCACAGCCTGAGACTTAATGGTGATACCGCGTTCACGTTCAATGTCCATGCGGTCCAGGTACTGCGCCTTCATATCGCGCGGGGCAACCACGCCGGTGGCCTGCAGCATACGGTCTGCGAGGGTGGACTTACCGTGGTCAATATGGGCGATAATGCAGAAGTTGCGAATAATCGCGGGGTCGGTCGCCGCCGGAACGGGCGGGTTCTTCGACATCGGTGCCAATCACATCATCCTTTCGAGATGCTGGCTGCGGGTATGGGCATAGTTACCTATCATTTTCCCATACCCGCGCCATATGTGCGAACGGACCTAACGTTCCGAAGAATCCTCCGCGGAATCCGCACCATCATCGGCAGGATTTACGCCCTCGGAGGCGCCGCTGAGGGAATCCAGGTAGCCCTCAATATCCTCGGCAATCACCTCACCGGAGACAGTGCGCAGAGTCGAATCCATCTTCTGCTCAATCTCACGCACCAGCTCAACCTTCTCGTAGTCCTTCGCCATTTCTTCGGCGAGCTCCGCCTCCCACTCATCAGCGTGGGTGCGCAGGCGGTCGTACTCCTCCGACTCGACCTTAATGCCGAGGATGACTTCCAGCGCCTCAATCAGGCTCACGACCGCACGCGGGTTCTGCTGATCAAAGCTCAGGTACCCCGGGATGCTCATACGCAACATGACCGAGGAGGACAGGCCGTGCTCAGCGGCGAGCGCAGACATTGCCATCGTCACCGAAGTGGGGCCGGTGTAGTCCTCGTGCAGAATACCGGGGATAGCCGCCAGCTTCTCGTCGTGAGTGGTCAGCGTGTACGGGTACGGGCGGGTGTGCGCCACCTGATCCTCAAAGGTTTCAACGAAGATCGCGTGGTCCACGTGGAGCTTCTTCACGTACTTGAAGAAGCGGTTCATGAACCGCTGCAGGCACAGGCTCGGGGCGGGGCCGGTCACCACGAGCAGGCGCAGGCGGCGCTCCGGGATGGTGACCATGTTGTAGAAAATCTTGGGCCACACCAGAACCGTGGATTCGGAGTCGTCATTGTTCAGCAGCTGCGGGGCGACGGAGGCATAGTCGTAGAAGTCGTCCATGTCGAAGCCGGGGCTCTCATCGCACGGGTCGAACGCGCGGTGAATCACGTCGAGGGCGTCCTCACCGTTGCCCGGGGGTTCCTTCGCGGAGTTGAAGCCGACCAGCATGACGGTTGTGTAGTTGTCCTCCTCGGAGGATTCGCTCAGGCGCAGCTTGCCGAGCAGGCCCTTCTTCGCGGGCTGTTCTGTGGAGGCGGGCTTGGCGAAAGCATCAAAGAGTCGGGCGGGAGGGAAGTTCGGCTGGCTCATCGTTGTCCTTAGCTCGTGGTCGGTGGTTGTGTGGTGTGTATCGGCGGTTCTCTCGCGTTTCCCCCGCACTATGCACAACGCCATCTAGGGCGCTCATGATAGGCGCGGGCGGTGTGCGGTACCGCCGATAGTTCCCACTATACGGGCTCTTCCGCGACCCGCAAGCGGTTTCGTCACCGGGCGGGCGCCTCCCCGACTCTAGGCAGGGAATCCGGGCATAAAGAAACCCCCTGCGTTCCCCTTAGAGGAGGGGGAACACAGGGGGTCTCTGCCCTTAAACCAGAGAGGTACTCACGTACCCCGCAAGTTTTAGAAAGCCTTGTTTACCAGCGTAGCAAGACCGGACTTCTTGTTTGCAGCGGTCTTCTTGTGCAGAACACCCTTGGAAACAGCCTTGTCCAGCTTACGGTTCACAAAACGCAGAGCCTCAACAGCTGCTTCCTTGTTCTGTGCCTCAACAGCAGCCTTGACCTTGCGGGTCGCGGTCTTCAGCTCGGACTTCACAATGTTGTTGCGCAGACGAGCCTTCTCGTTGGTGAGGATACGCTTCTTCTGAGACTTAATGTTAGCCACAATTAAACTTTCTGTTTTGTCTTATTGGTCGGTGAGGGCGACGCTGGCCGATCATCGACTGAGCGGCGTGGGGATGCCTATGGCAACCGGCCAGCAGTGCCCGATGACCATCGGACACTCAACCACACATAATACCAGATGAACAGCCTCCACGACAGACCCTCGCGGAGAGAAAAATACTGTGAAAACCGCTACAGGCAGCCTCCACATCCGGTGCAGATAATTGGCACCGGTCGCCGGTGAAACTACCGGCACAGGATGTTAGCCGTTATGGCGAGTCCACGCACGCTCAATCAGGCGGAACGTATCCTCCGGCATAATGGCGCCCTCACGGCGCATCGCATCCGGGCGAACACGAATCACACGGTTTAGCTTCACCTCAGAAGCGCGGCCCTGCGGATCCCACGGGCCCGAACCAATATCAAGGTAATTCGGATCAGCGTGCTCACGGTTATTGTGATCCTTGCTAGTCATCATCAGCGCCAGCAGGTACTCACCGTCACGACCCACCAGAAGCACCGGGCGGTCCTTACCCTGCGAGTGGTCCTCCTCGAAGGGAACCCACGTCCACACGATTTCACCCGGGTCAGCGTCGCCGTCCAGGGAAGGCGAGTACTCAAAGTTGATCATGTCACGGTAATCGCCCGGGTAATCCGAACCGTCGGATGCACCGGTCGAAGCCGGTGCGGACGGCTTAGGTGCTGAGGAATTTGCGGAGGACTTTGCCGAGGAAGACTTCGGGGCGCTCGGCTTAGGCGCCGAAGAGCCGGAGGTACGAGCCTCACCCTGACGAGATTCACTCTTCTGGGAGGACTCGGAGCCGCCCTTAGACGCAGTAGCGTCGTTGAGGGCATCCTCTGCCGCCTTCTGCAGGAAGGGCAGCAGGGCAAAGAAAATTTTCTTCAGAATTTCGAGCATGGGCTCTATTATGCACTACAGGCGCGGAGGTAGAGCAATCGCCAAAACAGCCTGCTCCACCGCATACACAGCATCCTGCGACTCGCCCTTCAGCTGGGCGTCCGCATCAGCCAGAAGCTGCACAATATGCGCCAACTGGGCGCCGGTAAAACGGCGGCCGTCACGCTGAGCCTGCTCAACCTGCCACGGTGACATACCCACCTCACGCGCCAGCTCGTTAGCGCTCATACGCACGTGATGCACGCGCGCAATATTGCGGATACGCATGGCGAGCGCGCCAAGCATCGGAATCGGCTCCGTGCCGGTGGCAAGGGAGTGGCGGAGCAGACGCAGAGCCTCCGGGGCGTTACCGGAAATCGCGGCGTCACTCACGCGGAACGCGGTGACCTCGGTGCGGCCGCCGTAGTAGCGGTTCACCGCCTCCTCGGTGATTTCGCCGGGTACGTCTGAGAGCAGCTGCTGGCATGCGGCGGCAAGCTCCGCAGTGTCGGAGGAGGCGGCAGTCAGCAACGCCAGGGCGCCGCCGGTAATCGGGCGCTGGGCGGCGGCAAACTCCCCCGCCAAGAACTCGCTCTTCTCGCGGTCGGTCTTGAGCGCCTTGCAGTTGATGAGTACGAACTGGGAGCGCACCAGGTCGATAAGCTTCTTGCCGCGGTTACCGCCCGAGTGGTTCAGAATGAGCATGATGTCCGGCTCGGGGGCGTTCAGGTAGGCGAGCGTATCGATCAAAAACTCGTCACTCATGGAGGCGACGTTCTCAACCTCAATGATCTTCGCCGAACCGAACAGGGAGGGCGAAGCGTGCAGAATCAGCTCACCCGCCGTGTAGGTGGCGGCATTAATCTGAACGCGGTCCACCTCCGGGTGGATGCTGCGGAACAGCTCACGCAGGCGTGCCGCAGCGCGGGAGGCGAAGTACTCCTCCGGACCGTAGAGCATGACGGCGGGTGCCGGGGTGACGGTACGCCACGCGGTGTCGAGGGCGGGGCCGCCTCGGCGGGCGTAGCCTCGGGAACCACCACGCTGGGTTGAACGCTTACGCTCGGACACGCTTATCACTCGCCTTTATCTGCAGGGTACGGGCTGAACTCGGCCCCGCTGCGCACAGGGGTGCGGCGCGGGTAGAGTCTCGAGTATCCATCATAGCGTTTTCTTCTCAGATGCCTCCTAGCGTTGGTTAGGGGTAGTCGGTCAGGGTGAATTGGGCAGGGTTAGTCGGTTAGGAACGGGCGGGCTGCTGGGTGCGCTGATAGGAGGGCGTGGTGTGCGGTACCACCCGCAAATACTGCCGGTGCGTGACCGCACGGTAGCGGCGCGCATCCACCCACCAGAGGACAACGCTCAGACCCAGTACGCAGAGGGCGCTACACACCACCGCCGGCACGCTCGAACCGGGCTCCCACGGGTTACCCGGCGCGTGCGCGGCAGTGTGCGCCGCCCACTCAATACCCTGCGCGGCAAGACCACCGGCACGAAGGCACACATCCGCCAGAGCGGGCAGACCCAGGAGCATGAATCCGAGCGCCCCCAGCCCGGCGAGCATGCTCAGCGGCGCCAAAGGAGCGGCAATCAGGTTCGCCGGAACAGAGTAGAGCGGCACTTTACCGCTCATCGCCAAAATCAGCGGAGTACACCACAGGGACGCCACGATTGGCGCGGCGAGCATTTCCGCGCAGAACACCGGCATGAGGCGCATGAGCAGGCGAATCAGCGGCGGACCCAGCAGAATCAGCGCGGAAGTTGCCGTCACCGACAGGGCGAACCCCATATCCACGGCAAGGTGCGGGGCGGCAAGCAAACACATCAGCACCGTCGTTTGAAGCGCCGCCAAGGACTGACGACCCGAACCGCACAGCATCGCGTAAGCACCGAGCAGACCCATGGCGAGGGAACGAATCACGGAACCCTCAGTCTCCAGCAGCATGGCGTAGGCGAGCACCGCCGCAACCCCGCACAGCACCATGACGCGGTGCGGAATGGCGAGGGTGCTCAGCCGATGCACAAGCGGCGGCAGGACGTGGGCGTTTGACGGGGTAGCTTGCTGAGCCGGGGCAGGCTGTTGAGTATGAGCGGGTTTTTGAGGCTGGGCTGGTTGTAGAGTATGGGCGGCGTGCCGGGGGTACGCGGGGTGGTGAGAATGAGCCGCGTCTCTCCCCCGCAGCCGCCGCTTCCAGGAACGAAGCAGCAGGTATGCGCTGGCGAAACGGTACGGGCGAATCGCCAGCACCAGCCGGTACGCACCCAAAAACACAATGGCAATATTCGCCCCGGACACCGCCGTAATATGGCTGAGCCCGCTGAGCTTATACTCCTCCCGCGCGGTGGAACTCATCAGCGAATCATCCCCGTAGGCGGTGCCCAAAACCAGCGCCGCAGACTCCGTGTCGAGGGTGTCCAGGGCGCGGGTGCGCAGCTGCTTCTTGAGCGTGGACAGGTACGGCTCCTCCACAGTCCGGGTGGTAGCGTTTGACCCGGTACCGGAGGCAGGCATCGGGAAAATAGTCGCGCCGCTCAGCTTCGCCGTGGAACCGTTGAACTCCACGGTGCCGATGGCGGTCACCTTCATGCCCGGATAGATTGCCTGCGAGCGCGCGGTGCCGCTCCCCCGATGCTTAGCCGCCGAGCTCATCTCGGCGCTCGCCTCCGAGCTTGCCTCCAGACGCGGCGCGGCGCTCTTTGCCGAACCGTCACGCCGGTACACGCGCACCCGCTCATTCACCAGCGCACGCACGCTCCGCCCCTGAATTTCCTCCAGCTTAATAACCACCAGAGTAGTGCGCGGATCCACGCGGCGAACCTGCTCCACCGTGCCATTCAGACGAAGCGAGGCACCCTGCGCCTGCTGCAGGGTGGCGCGGGATGCATCCACCCCCGTAGCGCATAGAAGCACCGCCTGAACCGTCACAATGCACGCCAGAAAAACCAGCTGACCCGTCGTGCGAAACAGCAGGCTGTAGGGCATCACCGCACGCGGCGGAAAGAAGAGCAGAATCGCCAGGCACCCCAGCAGGGCAATGAGCACGCACGCCAGCGGATGCACCACCCGCCACGTGCCCACGGTCAGCGCCGCCGCGGTAAACGCCCACAGCGCCAGCACCGTGAAACTCAGGCGAAAGTCCAGGTGAATGAGGCTTCCCTGGGCACGCAGCTCCTGCTCGTCGCGGCGGGTACGCCACCGCTCAGCGCCGATGCTCCAGCGGTAGCGGGCGCGGCGATACGCCGTAGCCGCGGACCGGGTGAGGTGCCGGGTGAGGCGCGAGGCCCCGGGGAATAGCTCCCGCTCCCCTGCCTGCTGGTGCTTCTGTTGGCGGTTCAGAATGCGGTTCTGCTGGCGGTGCATTAGACCGTCACCAGCGGGCGTAGATTCTCCAGCATCGACGGACCAATGCCGGGCACCGCATCCAGCTCATCCACGCTACGGAAACCGCCGTGCGCCTCACGCCAGGCAATAATGCGCTGAGCCATCGCCGGGCCAATACGCGGCAGGGACTGCAGTTCCTCGGCGGTGGCGGTGTTGATGTTCACCGGGGTTGAGCCCTTCTGGACGCTTCCCGAAGCAGTCAGCGTGCGTGCAGGCTGGGGCTGAGTACCGCCCTGAGATGCACCATTCGCCGCGTTACCCTGACCAGTATTTGCCGTGCCGCCATTGGGCTGAATCTGCGCCGGGGCGGCCGTCTCACCACGATGCGGCACATAAATCTGCACCCCGTCACTCAGCGTACCGGCAAGGTTCACGCGGTCCAGGTCAGCATCCGCGGCGGCACCGGAGGCGGCGGCAATCGCATCCACAGTACGGCCCTGCGCGGGCAGCGTGTACACGCCGGGGTTGTTCACGGCACCCGCCACGTGCACCCGCACGGTAGCATCACCGGAGGCGCCACCCTGCGCGGATTCACTCGCGCCCGGCTGGGCGGTGGACTGGGTACCGGGTTGAGTGCCAGGCTGAGTTCCGGGGCTCTGCTGGGCGCCCACCGCCTGCACCGACTCGGCGGAAGCACTCGGGGAGGCAATCTGCTCGGCACGCGGCGCCGCCGAAAACTGGGTCACACCCCACACCACAGCAACCAACGCCAACACCGCCACCAGAAGCAGCACGCGCGGCGACAAGCCCCAACGGGCACTGCGGGTGGTGCCGGGCTGATCGGCCTGCTCCCACTCCGCCCAGTCGTCCACCTCGTTCCAATCGGGCTGTTGATCCCAGTCAGCCCAGCCATTCGACTCCGGGTGGGATGGCGCTGGCTGAGTGGTAGATACATGCTGGCTGGCAGGCGCGGGCTCGGCGGGTGCTTCTTCGGCAGGCACCTCTGCCGGCATCACCTCAGTTGAGATAGCCAGCGGCACGGTGTCCTCGGCGTCCGGCGCACCGTTCTTACGGGCGCGCGGGCTACGGTAGAGGCTGTTCATCAGGGAGCGGGCGCTACGCTGCGCGCCGCCCTGCTGAGTCGTGCCACCCTGCTGGGCTGCACTACTCTGCTGGAGTGCGCTGTCCTGCACAGGGCCCTGTACAGCATTCTGGTCGGGGTTGGGGGTCATGCTCGTCATACCCCTACCCTAGGCTCACGCGCGCGAACGCACGAGCACACGCAAAGAACCTGTGGATAACTCCCCTCACGCAACGCGAAAGGAGCCATCCACAGGCTCATTTTTGAAAAATATGCGGTTTTTGTTCAAAAACGGCGGGTTGCGGTTTGTCACAAAACCGTCACAAACACCTCAGCCACACGAGCTTCCCACGCCGTTTGAGAGCAGAATCTAGCCTTCGCTTAGTCCTCGCGCGGAAGCTCAGTACCCGGAACACCCAGCTCCGAAGCACGCTTATCAGCCATCACCAGCAGGCGACGAATACGGCCCGCAATCGCGTCCTTCGTCATCGGCGGATCAGCCAGACGACCCAGCTCATCCAACGACGCATGCTTATGCAGCACACGCAGCTCACCGGCGTAACGCAGATGATCCGGCGCCTCATGCCCCAGAATCTGCAGGGCACGCTCCACGCGGGCGCTCGCCGCAACAGCCGCCTGAGCGCTACGGCGCAGGTTCGCATCATCAAAATTCGCCAGACGGTTCGCGGTCGCACGAACCTCCTTGCGGGTGCGCGCCTCACGCCACGTGGTCAGGGTGCTAGTCGCACCCATACGCTCCAGCAGCTGCGAAATGGTCTCGCCGTCACGCACCACCACACGGTCGGTGCCGCGCACCTCGCGTGCCTTCGCAATAATCTCCAGGCGACGAGCCGCACCCACCAGCGCGAGCGCCGCCTCCGGGCCGGGGCAGGTAATCTCCAGGGAGGAGGAACGACCCGGTTCAGTCAGCGAACCGTGCGCCAAGAACGCACCGCGCATAACCGCCTCGGCATCCTGCAGGGAGCCGTTCACCACAGCCGGCGGCAGGCCACGCACCGGGCGGCCACGCAAATCCAGCAGACCGGTCTGGCGAGCCAGCGCCTCACCGCCGTGATCCACACGCACAATGTAGCGGCCGCCTCGACGCAGGCCACCACCGCTGACGCTGGTCAGCTCAGAGTCGTGACCGTAAATCTCCGCAATGGTGCGGCGCATGCGGTGGGCGGTTGCCTCGTGGTCGACCTCAGACTCCACCACGATTCGCCCCGAGACGATGTGCAGGCCTCCGGTAAAACGCAGAATCGTAGAGATTTCCGCCTTACGAGCAGAGACTTTCGTTGCCTCGTAGTTGGCGAGTTCGTCCTTGACGAGCGTGGTTAATGCCATGAAAGGTCCTTCTGGGCGTAGTGTTTAAGTCTAAAAATCAGGAAAAGGGCGCACAAAACAGCCAGCTCAAGCATCACGCTTGAGCCGCAAATCCAAGCCAGTCAATCTAAGAGCTCAGCTCAAACGCTTCGTTATACGCAGCCGCAAGCTTCAGCGGGTCGTGCACATTCGGCTGGGAGCTCGAACGCAGATGCGCCCACACAACCTTCGCACCCATCGCAGAAGCCTCACGCTCCAGCTCGGAACGGTGATCAGCCTGCATGTCAGCGTCAGCAATCACCGCGTCCAGGTGAAGCTTCGGGGCGTACTGGCGCAACAAATCCAGGTGCGTTGCCGGGGTGAAACCGACCGTCTCCTTATCGTCGGAGAGGTTCATGACCACGCAGCGGCGCGCCTCCGTGCGAATAATTGCCTCACGCTGAGCGTCCAGCAGCAGATGCGGCAGAACCGACGTACGCCACGAACCCGGACCCAAAACAATCCAGTCGGATTCTTCAATAGCGGAGAGCGCCTCGGGGCAAGGACGCGCATTTGCGGGAGACAGACCAATATCGTGAACCCGTTCCTCCTTCGAGAGGTTCACCTGGCCGACCACCTTCACACGCTCAATACCGCCACCGTTATGCTCACGCAGCACGGTGCCGTAAATGACCATCGGATCCAGCGCCATCGGCAGCACGCGGCCGCGCGCATTCAGCAGGGCACCCGCCCAGTCCAGACCGGCAACCGGGTCATCCAGCAGCTGCCAGAGAGTAGCAATCAGCAGGTTACCGAGAGCGTGGTAATCCAGCGGGAACTCACCCTCATAACCTTCGGGCGCGCTAAAACGATGCTGCATCACATCACGCCACGTGCGACCCCAATCGGTGTCATCACACAGCGCAGAAAGCGCCATGCGCAAATCTCCCGGAGGGAGAATACCCATCTCCTCACGCAAACGACCCGACGAACCGCCATCGTCAGCAACCGTCACAACAGCCGTCAAATCGGGCGTGACGTGGCGAAGCGCAGACAGGGAACCGTACAGCCCGTGGCCACCGCCCATTGCCGTGACCTTCGGCGAACGGTGCGTGGTCTTCAACAGGCGCAAAGCCTGAGTCGGCAGAGCCGGCAGGCGCGGAATACCCTGAGTGTCATAACTGGTCGAATGGGTGGACATAGTAATACCTCACATACCCGGAAGGAATGGTATGCCGGCCCCACGGGTGCGGGGCCGGACGGCGGCTAATGAATCACGACGCGGTGGTTGGGACGCGCCGGGCGGAACTTACTCGCGGCCCTTGTCGCGGTGCTGAACATTCACATTCAGCTCACCGAAAGCAGAGAGACGACGAGCCAGTTCCTCCGTCACAGCCACGGAACGGTGCTTACCACCGGTGCAGCCAATAGCGATGGTGGCGTAGTACTTGCCCTCACGGCGGTAGCCCTCAAGCACGGGGCGAAGAGCCGCAAGGTAGTTGCTGATGAACTCCTCGGTGCCCGCGTGCTCCAGCACGTAGTCGCGCACCGGGGCGTCCTGACCGGTCAGGGGGCGCAGCTCCGGAACCCAGTGCGGGTTCGGGATGAAACGCATATCAGCCATGTAGTTAGCGTCCGAAGGCGCACCGTACTTGAAGCCGAAGCTCATCACGGTCAGGTTCAGCTTCTTATCCGCACCCTCAGCGAACATTTCACGCACGGTACGAGCCAGCTCGTGAACGTTCATGCCGGTGGTGTCAATGGTGCGGTCAGAAGCGAGGCGCAGACCTTCGAAGAGAGTGCGTTCAGCGCGGATACCGTCGAGGACGCGACCCTCACCCTGCAGCGGGTGCGGGCGGCGCTGAGCCTCGTAGCGGGCAATAATGGTCTCATCCTTGGCGTCAAGGAAAAGCATGGAGAAGTCAATATCGGACTTGCGCAGAGTCTCAATCGCAGCGGGAAGATCGGAGAACAGGGCGCGGGCGCGAACGTCAATACCGAGCGCCACCTTCGGAACTCGCGCACCGTCGCGGGTCACCAGTTCAGCCAGGGAACCGAGCATCTGCGGCGGAATGTTATCGATAACGTACCAGCCCTCATCCTCCAGTACATTTGCGACAGTACTGCGGCCTGCACCGGAAATACCGGTGATCACCAGAATCTGAGGGCGCTCCTCACTCTGGGCGGACTCTACCGTGGCGGGCTTGCTCTGATTCTCGGGCATGGTGCTTCTTCCCCTTCGACGCGAAATACTCTCTATGCCATGATACAAGACCTTTATCTGACGGTTCAGGGGTACGGTCAGAAATTTCACCACTATGACAGAAATATGAGACGCTCCCCCAGCCGAAGCCGAAAGGAAAGAAACCCGCATCACAAGTGCTTGCGCATAATGCTCTCCAAGGGGGCCGCAGAAGGAGGCGGGCGGCAGAGCCGTAAGGGTACAGCAAAGCCCGCACGATACCTCCCACAGGAAGTACCGCACGGGCTCCACGCTACGAACGTTTCGAACTATGAACGCTCCGCAACTTTACGCGGATGCGCCAGGTTGCCATAGACCAAAAGCTCAGGCAGAAAGCTTAGGCAGAAAGCTCCGGCAGGAAAGCCGCCACATGCTCCAACAGACGCACCGACAGCTCCTTCTTCGAACCGGAGAACACCGGCGCCTCATCGTTCAAAGTCGACAACAGCGTAATCGTGTTATCGTCCGTGCCGAAACCACGATTCACACCCACCGCATTGACCGCCAAGAAGTCCGTACCCTTACGCTGCAGCTTCTCACGCCCCAGCTCCAACGGAGTCTTCTCCGCCGAACCGGTCTCCGCCGCAAAACCAACAATGAGCTTCGGACCGAGGGTGCTCTCCCCCGCCTCACGAGCCTGCTGGCGGCGCACAACGACCTCACGCAGAATATCCGGGTTGCGCACCAGCTGAATTACCGGCGCATCCTCAGAGTCGGCGCTCTTCTTAATCTTGAACTCGGCAAACTCGGCGGGCCTAAAATCAGCCACCGCCGCAGACATGATTAGCACATCCGCCGCCGCGCTCGCCTCAAGGGTCGCCTCACGCAGCTCCAGGGCGCTGACCACACGGGTCACCTGCACACCCTCCGGCGCGGGAACCTCAAGGTTCGCACCAATCAGGTGTACGGTCGCGCCCAGGTCGCGTGCCGCCTCCGCGAGCGCCACGCCCTGCTTGCCGGTCGAACGGTTGCCGAGGAAGCGTACCGGGTCCAGCGCTTCACGGGTACCGCCGGCGGTAATGACCACGAGGCGACCGGTCAGAGGACCACGCAGCGATTCGGATGCGCCAGTTGCCCGACCCGAATCAGCCTGACCAGGCTCAACCTGGCTGGGTTCTACCTGACCCAGCAGCGCCGAAGTCAGCGTCGCCGCACGTGCCGCCGCCAGACGTTCCTGTTCCGTACCCGTGTACAGGGGCTCAGTCGGCGCGTAACCGGGCGTGTACACCGGGTGCACCTGACCCTTCGGGAAGCGCGCAATCACATCCAGAGCCACCGCGAAAATATCCTCCGGCTCAGGCATGCGACCGGGACCAGAATCCGGGCCCGTCAAACGCCCAATCGCAGGCTCAATCACGTGATAACCCCACGAACGCAGAGTTTGCACATTCGCCTGAGTCGCCGGATGCTCCCACATCTGAGTATGCATCGCCGGCGCCAAAATCACCGGGGCGTGCGTGGTCAACACCGTGGAGGACAGCAGATCATCCGCACGACCAGCCGCCAAACGAGCCAGCAAATCAGCGGTCGCCGGGGCAATCACCACAGCGTCAGCCTGCTCAGCCTGACGCACGTGGTTCACCTCCGGCACGCGGTCAAACACGTCCGTTGAGACGGGGTTGCCGCTCAGCGCCTCCAGGGTGGGAACACCCACGAACTTCGTCGCGTTCGGGGTGGGCATGGCGATTACCTCGTCGCCATTCTTCGCAAAAAGACGAAGGAGCATCGCCGCCTTATACGCGGCAATGCCCCCTCCAATACCAACGATAATGCGCATGGTACGTCAAAGAATCCTTGTAGAAGCAGATTACTCAGCGGACTCGTCGAGGATAACCTCTTCGATAGCGATAACCTCTTCGCTACCTGCGGGGATGTACTCCTCCTCGATAGCGCCGGGGAACTCAGCCGCGCTGAAATCAATCACAGCGGACAGATCCTCGGGAACCGGGTAGCCGTCCTCGTCGAACTTTGCGCCCGGGCGGTGCTCCGCCACAACACGGTCAGCAATGATTTCACGCATTGCCACCGACAGGGACTTCTCGTTCGACTCAGCGTCAACCAGCGGGCCAACGTGCGCAGCAGTATTGTCCTGCAGGTTAGCGTAGTACGCGTTAATCTGGCGTGCACGGCGGGCACCGAAAATCACCAGGCCGTACTTGGACTCCGCCTTCTCAATCAGCGCGTCAGCGCTGGGGCTCACGATGCCCTCGGGAGCGACACCGTCAACGAAGTTGTAGTCCTCGTGTTCCTTGATTTCGTTTGCCACTAAAAACTCCAAATAGCTTGATGGAATGTACGTACCGAACGCCCCCGCACACCGTTCGCGCTATGGCGCAAACCGGGCACACTGAGGGCACGGTCAAAACTAAAGAACTATTCTACCCTCTCAACGGCTAAAACGCACGTACCAGCCCGGACAAAAGATGTCAGCCCGGACAAAAAGGTGGGGGCTCCGAAGAAAACTCTTCGAAACCCCCACCCTTCACAACGCCTCACGGCAGAACTACAGGTCGGAAGAAACTCTAGCCCCACCGCAAACGCAAAGCATGCAGATTAGGCGGCGCCAATCAGCTCAGCAATCTCCTTCGCTGCACGCTCAACAGAGTCGTTGACGACCGTGACGTCAAATTCCTTCTCAGCAGCCAGCTCAACCTTCGCAGTTTCAAGGCGACGAGCCTGCTCCTGCTCACTCTCGGTACCTCGACCCACCAGACGCGACACCAGCTCATCCCAGCTCGGAGGAGCCAAGAAAATCAGGCGGGCATCAGGCATGGTCTCACGAATCTGGCGAGCACCCTGCAGGTCAATCTCAAGGATCACCGGGCGGCCAGCGTCCAGGGCCTCCTGGACCTTAGCGCGCGGAGTACCGTACTTGTTCTTACCGTGTACCACAGCGTACTCAAGCATCTGACCGTCAGCAATCATCTGGTCAAACTCTTCCATCGAAACGAAATAGTAGTGAGTACCGTCAACCTCACCGGGGCGAGGATCACGAGTAGTAGCGGAAACAGAGAACCACACGTTCGGGTAGTTCTCACGAATGTACTGGCACACCGTACCCTTGCCAACAGCAGTGGGGCCAGCCAGTACGGTGAGAGTCGGCTGAGACATAGCTTCCTTACTGCGCCTTCATCGGCTGAAGGCACGAGGTATTAGGACTGAGAAGACTCGGAAGACTGACCAGCAGTCTTACGACGTGCACGGTTCAAATACCGCGAATTACGGTTGAAGTACTCCACCATCTTGCGACGCTGGTGTACACCCAGGCCGCCAAGGCGGCGAGTCGGTGCAATATGAAGTTCTTCAATGATGCGTTCAGCTCGAACGGCACCAATGCCCGGAAGTGCGCGCAACATCTGCCCCACCGGCATTTTAGCCAGTGCAGGGTCGGAATCGACCATGTCGAGCACCTGACGTACGGAAAGTTCACGGTCACTCAGTGCACGCTTAATTTCCTGGCGGTGTGCTCGGGCAAGTACTGCCTTCTCGCGGGCGGAGGCGCGCGCATCCTCAGTTAGCGGAGTCAGCGGCATGGTTGGGTCCCCCATTTCTGCGAGTTATAGAATTTTACTTATCAACTAATGTAACACGGATAGCACGAGAACCCTCGTTCCACCCGCGGCACTCACCCTCACACCAACAATGCGTCTACGCACGTCAGCACGTAAATATCAGGGAGTACCTCTATAGCATAGCGGAGTATTCGCCCTATCAAAAGTAGAGCCACGCACGCACCTTGCAGAGCGGACACACTCCCCCACCACAGAGGTGAGCAAACTCGCATCACGCTGAGCACCTCAGCCCCCGCAATACACGCAAAAGGGCGCGCACCCCGAGCAGACTCTCAACAGAATCCACCCGGAGCACACGCCCCTCACGCAACACGCGAACTATGCGCCGCGAGCCGCCAACAGGTCATCACGAGCCGCCTGCGCAGCCTTCGCCAAACCCTCAACCGACGGGCCAGCAGCCAGCACGCCACGGCTAGAATTCACCAGCACCTGCGACTCAACTCCAGCAAACACGCGGTACAGATCAGCCGCCGAAGCGCCCTGCGCACCATAACCCGGCGACAAAATCGGGCCGTTGAACACGCTCAGGTCAATACCCAAATCAACCAGCGCCTGACCAACGGTCGCGCCAACCACCAGACCGCACGGGCCCATCTGCTCCCACTGGCGGGAAGCGTTCTCGGCTACCGCCGCGGCAATAATGCGCTTGGCTACCGCGCCCTCGGACTCCGATGCGCCCACGTGCTGAACGCTCTTACCCTCGGGGTTCGAGGTCAACGCCAGCACGAAAGTGCCGCGGTCATTCTCATCCGCCAAATCCAGCGCCGGACGCAGCGACTCAAAACCCAGGTACGGGCTCAACGTCACCGAATCGGTACCCAGCGGCGAGGAGGAGCCGAGCCACGCATCCGCGTACGCCTTCATGGTCGAACCAATATCGCCGCGCTTAGCGTCAGCAACAATCAGCACACCATCAGCGGCAGCGCGGGCAAACAGCGCCTCCAGCACAGCAAGACCAGCCGAACCGTGACGCTCAAACAGCGCCACCTGAGGCTTCAACGCCGCCGCAAACGGGGCGCAACCCTCATAGACCGCCTCAGTAAAAGCAGCCAGACCGGCAGCGGAATCCTCAAGACCCCACTGCTCCAGCAGGTTCGGATGCGGGTCAATACCCACACACAGCGGGCCGCGCTCCGCCATCGCCTTCGCCAGACGATCACCAAAAGCAGCGGACATTACGCCTCGCCACCCTCAGAACGAGCATCCACAGCGGCAGCCAGCTGAACGCCGTGCTCCTGCAGGCTCATGATGTCCCAGCTGTGCTCACGCAGAGCGTTAATCGCCTGAACAGCCGCAGCGAACTCAGAAATGGTAGTCATAACCGGGCAGCCCACCGAAACCGCAGCGGCACGAATCTCGTAACCATCGCTACGAGCAGCGCCACCGGCAGGGGTGTTCAGAATCAGGTCAATATCACCGTTGCGGACCATGTCCACAATCGAGTGGTCGCCATTTGCCTCAGCGAACTTAGAAGCCACCAGCACCGAGTTCAGGCCGTTACGGCGCAGAATCTCAGCGGTACCACCGGTCGAAACGATCTCAAAGCCCAGCGACTCCAGCATCTTCGCGTAAATAATGACGTTACGCTTATCGTGGTTAGCCACCGAAATGAACACCTTACCGGAGGTCGGCAGCGGCGAACCAGCGCCAGCCTGAGCCTTCGCGAACGCGGTGTCATAGTGCTTATCCAGACCCATGACCTCACCGGTCGAACGCATCTCCGGGCTCAGCAGCGAATCCACCACAACACCCTCGGGGGTGCGGAAACGAGCGAACGGCAGAACCGCAGCCTTCACAGCAATCGCAGTCTCCTCGGGCAGGGACGCGCCGTCCATGTTCTGCGGCAGGTAGCCCTCAGCCTTCAGCTCAGCAATGCTCTTACCCAGACCAATCAGCACAGCAGCCTTAGCCATCTGCACGCCGGTAGCCTTCGACACGAACGGAACAGTACGAGACGCACGCGGGTTCGCCTCAATCACGTACAGGTTCTCAGACACGTACGCAAACTGAATGTTAATCAGGCCGCGCACACCGGTGCCGCGAGCAATCTTCTCGGTAGCGTCCTTCACCTTCGCGATGATGTCCGGGCCGAGAGTAATCGGAGGCAGAGTACAGGAGGAGTCACCCGAGTGAATACCGGCTTCCTCAATGTGCTCCATGACGCCGCCCAGGTACAGCTCCTCGCCGTCGAACAGGGCGTCAACGTCAATCTCGATAGCGTCCTCAAGGAACTTATCAATCAGAGCAGGCTGCGAAGGCGAAACCTCGGTAGCGTTCTCCAGGTAGCGTGCCAGGTTCGCCTCATCATAGACGATCTCCATGCCACGGCCGCCCAGCACGTACGAAGGACGAACCAGAACCGGGTAACCAATCTCGTCAGCGATGCGCTTAGCACCCTCGAAAGTGAACGCGGTACCGTTCTTGGGCGAAATCAGGCCACCCTCCTCCAGCACGCGGGAGAACTCGCCGCGGTCCTCAGCCAGGTCAATAGCCTCGGGGGTGGTGCCCAGAATCGGCACGCCCGCATCCTTCAGGGCACGAGCCAGCTTCAGCGGAGTCTGACCGCCCAGCTGAACGAACACGCCCATCAGACCGCCGGTACGACGCTCCGACTCAACAATCTCAAGCACATCCTCAAGGGTGAGCGGCTCGAAGTACAGGCGAGTCGAAATATCGTAGTCAGTCGAAACAGTCTCAGGGTTGCAGTTGACCATGACGGTCTCGTAACCGAGCGAACGCAGCACCAGCGAAGCGTGCACACAAGAGTAGTCGAACTCGATACCCTGACCGATACGGTTCGGGCCCGAACCCAGAATCATAATCGAGGGCTTCTCGTGGTGCGCGACCTCATCCTCCAGGTCGTAGGAGGAGTAGTGGTACGGAGTGAACGCCTCAAACTCGGCTGCACAGGTGTCAACAGTCTTGAAGACCGGGCGGATACCCAGAGCGTGGCGAACACCGCGCACAACATCCTCAGAAGAGCCGATAATCTCAGCAATCTGAGCGTCCGAGAAACCGTGACGCTTAGCCAGCTTCAAGGTCTCCGGGTCCAGGTGGTCGCGCTTAGCGTGAACCACGCCGGCAACCTCATTCAGCAGCACCAGCTGATCCAGGAACCACGGGTCAATCTTCGTCGCCTCGTGCAACTGCTCCACGGTAGCGCCAGCCAGCAGAGCCTGCTGAACCTGGTAAATACGCTGAGTGGTCGGAACCTTAGTCTTCTCAATCAGCTCAGCCAGCTCAGCCTCAGACAGGGTCAGCGGCTTGAACGAGAAGGATGCGCCCTTCTGCTCCAGCGAACGCATCGCCTTCTGCAGAGCCTCAGTGAAGTTACGGCCCAGAGCCATCGCCTCGCCCACACTCTTCATGGTGGTGGTCAGGGTCGGGTCAGCAGCCGGGAACTTCTCAAACGCGAAGCGAGGAACCTTCACGACCACGTAGTCGAGGGTCGGCTCGAAGGACGCCGGGGTCTTCTGAGTAATATCGTTCGGAATCTCATCCAGGGTGTAACCCAGGGACAGCTTGGTCGCAATCTTCGCAATCGGGAAGCCGGTAGCCTTCGACGCAAGCGCCGAAGAACGAGACACGCGCGGGTTCATCTCAATGACGATGATGCGGCCGGTCTTCGGGTCAATCGCGAACTGGATGTTACAACCACCGGTGTCCACGCCAACCTCACGAATCACGTTGATCGCGATGTCGCGCAGCTTCTGGAACTCACGGTCGGTCAGGGTCAGCGCGGGTGCCACGGTGATGGAGTCACCGGTGTGCACGCCCACGGGGTCGAAGTTTTCGATGGAGCAGACGACCACGACGTTGTCGTTGGTGTCACGCATCATCTCCAGCTCGTATTCCTTCCAGCCGAGGATGGACTCCTCCAGCAGGACCTCGCTGGTCGGCGAGTACTGAATACCGGCACCGGCAATACGGTAGAGGTCTTCCTCGTTGTATGCCATACCCGAGCCGAGACCACCCATGGTGAAGGAGGGGCGGACCACCATCGGGTAGCCCAGCTCCTTAGCGGCTTCCAGCGCCTCCGGCATGGAGTGAACAATCACCGAGCGTGCAGACTCGCCGCCGGCGCGCTCCACCACGCCCTTGAATGCTTCACGGTCCTCACCGAGGTTGATTGCCTCAATGTTCGCACCAATGAGCTCAACATTGTACTTAGCGAGCACGCCGCGCTCATCCAGGGAGATTGCCGCGTTCAGCGCGGTCTGACCACCCAGGGTCGGCAGGATTGCGTCCGGCTTTTCCTTCTCGATGATCTTCTCAATCACCTCGGGGGTGATGGGTTCAATGTAGGTGGCGTCCGCGAACTCGGGGTCGGTCATGATGGTTGCCGGGTTCGAGTTCACGAGGATGACGCGCACGCCCTCCTCCTTCAGCACGCGCAGCGCCTGAGTGCCGGAGTAGTCAAATTCCGCTGCCTGACCGATGACGATGGGGCCGGAACCGATGACGAGGACGCTATTAAGGTCAGTACGACGAGGCATTTATGCTTCCTTTGCAGTCTTGGTTGCGACCATCAGGTCGATGAAACGGTCAAAGAGGTAGGCGGAATCGTGCGGGCCCGCAGCAGCCTCGGGGTGGTACTGCACGGAGAACGCGGGGATGTCCTTACAGGTCAGGCCCTCAACCACGTTGTCATTCAGACCCACGTGGGAGACCATAACCTGACCGAACTCGGCGTTCGGTGCGGTCACGTAGTCGCCAATCGGCGCGTCCACAGCGAAGCCGTGGTTCTGCGCGGTGATTTCAACCTTGCCGGTGGTCTTATCCATGACCGGCTGGTTGATGCCGCGGTGGCCGAAGGGCAGCTTGTAGGTACCGAAGCCCAGGGCGCGACCGAGCAGCTGGTTACCGAAGCAGATGCCGAAGAACGGGGTGCCCTTACGCAGCACGCCCTGCAGCAGTTCAACCTGCTCGTCAGCGGTTGCCGGGTCACCGGGGCCGTTGGAGAAGAACACGCCGTCGGGGTTGTGGGAGTAGATGTCCTCGAGGGTTGCGTTTGCGGGCAGCACGTGCACGCGCACGCCACGCTCAGCGAAACGCTGCGGGGTCATCGACTTAATGCCCAGGTCCAGGGCGACGATGGTTGCGACCGGGGGTGCGAACCAGTTGAACTGGTGCGGCTCAACGGTGTAGGCGGTGTCAACCGAAACGGAGTCAGCGAGCTTACGGCCGGCCATCGGCTCGGAGGCGCGCACCTCCTCCAGCAGTTCAGCTTCGGGGCGTTCTGCGTGCTCACCGGAGAACACGCCCGCACGCATCGAACCGCTCGAACGCAGGCGGCGGGTCAGGGCGCGAGTGTCAATGCCCTGAATACCGACGATGCCCTGTTCGATGAGCTCTTCGTCGAGGGTGCGCTCAGAACGCCAGTTGGATGCCACACGTGCGGCGTCGCGAACCACGTAGCCTGCAACCCAAATCTTGCGGGACTCAGCGTCGGTGGTGTTCACGCCGGTGTTGCCAATATGGGGAGCGGTCTGAACCACAATCTGACCCGCGTAGGAGGGGTCGGTCAGGGTTTCCTGGTAGCCGGTCATACCGGTCGAGAAAACCGCCTCGCCCAGGGACGCGCCGGTTGCGCCGTAGCCATAGCCGCGGTAGACGGTGCCGTCCTCCAGGACGAGCAGCGCGCGGTCCGTACGCAGGGCGCCGGATCGTGTCATGTCAGTCATGCTCTTCTTCCTTTTCTCTGGTGTTCTCCCCCGCTTCCTGTACGGCCTCTACCGTGCAGGTTCCGGGGTAGTCTATGGTGCCTTCGGCGGGTTGTTCGCCTGCCGTCAGCAAAATCTATGGGTGCGCGGGTGCGCTGGGATATTGCGCAGGGATATTAGTCCGGGCTGCCGGTTAGGCTTCAGGTTCTGCCGCCCACTTCTCGGGCGCATCCACCGCGTTCGGGGCGATGCGGCGCAGCTCATGCAGTACCGCCTGCTTGTCCTCGGCGTAGCGGGTGCGGAAGCCGGTCTGCACGCGGTGACCGTCCAGCGTCCAACCAATCACAACCAGGCCGTTCTTCTCCACAACCTTGCCCGCCATACCTCGGTCAGTGGTGATGACGGCGAGCTTCTTCGCCGGGATCCACAGGTCCTTCGCGCCGTCACGGGTGAAGATGATGCTGTCCGGGTAAATCAGCAGGGTGGACTTGCTCTTGAAGCCGAGCGAGTCGAAACCCACGCGGTCCAGCCAGTTACCGAAGATTGTGGTGCTGACGTACTCGCCCTCGAAAGCGGCGTCAGCGGTCATGCCCTCGTAGCGTTCGGGAACTTCCTTGAGGGAGCCGAACATGTTCGCCTGGCGTGCCAGGCGCGAGCGCCATCCGTGCCACATGCCGTAGATGCACAGGGCGACCAGGGCGATGCAGATGACGGCGGTCAGGAACTTTCCCACGAAGGTTCTCTCTTTCGGTTGGGGTCTCGGTCGATGATCTCGGCCTGGGTTGGTGAGGTTGGGGGCGGTGCTCCCGGCGAGGCGGTGGCAGGCGTGAACCTACCACCGCCAGGCACGGTCACCACGTACGTTCGCCTCGCGGGTTTAGCGGCGCGGGGTTGCCAGCTCGCCGTTCAGCACGGTCGGGTGGCCAGCGTAGAAGGTTGCACGGATCGAGCCGGGCACCTCCATGTCGCGGTAGGGGTTGTTTTTACCCTTGGTTGCCTGCTCCTCCGGCTTGATTACGCGGGTTGCCTTCGGGTCGACCAGCACAATGTTTGCCGGTTCGCCTTCGGCAAGCGGGCGACCCTGCTCGTGGTCCAGGCGACCAATCTTCGCGGGCTCCTCAGAGAGGATGCGTGCCACATCGCGCCAGGTAATCATGCCGGTGTCAACCAGGGTCATCTGGATGATGGACAGTGCCTGCTCCAGGCCGGTCATGCCGTTCGCAGCGCACGCCCACTCGCATTCCTTGGTCTCTGCCGGGTGCGGTGCGTGGTCGGTACCAATCACGTCGATGATGCCGTCAGCAACTGCCTGACGCAACGCCATGACGTCCTCTTCGGTGCGCAGCGGCGGGTTCACCTTGAAGACCGGGTCGTAGGTGCGGGCGGTCTCGTCGGTGAGCAGCAGGTGGTGCGGGGTTGCCTCCGCGGTCACCTTCACGCCGCGGGACTTAGCCCAACGCACAACCTCAATGGAGCCCTTGGTGGACAGGTGGCAGATGTGCAGCTTGGAGTCCAGGTGCTCAGCCAGCAGCACGTCGCGGGCGATGATTGCCTCTTCGGCGACGGCGGGCCAACCGGCCAGACCCAGGTCAGCGGACACCTTACCTTCGTTCATCTGGGCGCCTTCGGTCAGGCGCGGCTCCTGCGCGTGCTGCGCAATGACGCCGTCGAAGGTCTTGACGTATTCGAGGGCGCGGCGCATCACGGCGGGGTCGTACACGCACATGCCGTCGTCAGAGAACACGCGCACGTTCGCGGTGGAGTTCGCCATGCCGCCGATGTCGGAGAGGCGCTCGCCCTTCAGACCCACGGTCACTGCGCCGATGGGCTGCACGCGGCACCATGCGGATTCCTTGCCGAGGCGGTCAACCTGCTCAACCACTGCGGCGGTGTCTGCCACGGGCATGGAGTTTGCCATGGCGAACACTGCGGTGTAGCCGCCCAGGGCTGCTGCGCGGGTGCCGGTCTCGACGGTTTCGGATGCTTCGTAGCCGGGCTGACGCAGGTGGGTGTGGATGTCGACCAGGCCGGGCAACGCCACCTGGCCTGCCGCCTCGACGACCTGTGCGTCTGCGGCGTCAATGTTCTCTGCGATGCGGCTAATCACGCCGTCCTCGATGAGGATGTCGGCGACCTTTTCGCCGTAGAGGCTTGCGCCCTTGATCAGGTACTTGCTCATGGTGTTGGTTCCTCTCGTTAGGAAGGTCGTTTAGGATTCGTCGCCGGCGTAGAGCTTGGCGCTGGAGCCGTCGGTTAGAAGCAGGTAGAGCACCGCCATGCGCAGCGCCACGCCGTTGCTGACCTGGCGCAGGACCCAGGAGTTGGTGGCGTCGGCGGCTTCGGTGCAGATTTCCAGGCCGCGGTTCATGGGGCCCGGGTGCAGGATTGCGACCAGCTGCGGCTGCGCCTGCAGGGTTGCGAAGCGTTCGGCAGTCAGGCCCCACAGGTCGGTGTACTCCTCTGCGGAGGGGAAGTACGCGGCGTTCATACGTTCCTTCTGGATGCGCAGCAGCATGACGGCGTCCGGGTTGGTGGCGATGGCTTCGTCGAAGTCATGGAAGATTTCTACGCCGGCTTCTTCAACCCAGGAGGCGGTGTTCAGCGGCAGCAGGGTCGGCGGTGCAACGAAGACAACCTGCGCGCCGAGGGTGCTCAGCAGCCAGAGATTGGAGCGTGCCACGCGCGAGTGCAGGATGTCGCCGACGATGAGCACGCGCATGCCGGACAGGTCGGTGCCGCGGGGGCTGTCCAGGCCGTCGCGTTCTGCCTTGTACTGGCGCAGAGACACGGCGTCGAGCAACGCCTGGGTGGGGTGTGCGTGGGTGCCGTCGCCCGCGTTGAGCACGGGGATGTCGGTCCAGCCTGCCTCGGCGAGGCGCTGCGGTGCGCCGGATGCCGAGTGGCGGATCACGAACGCATCCGCGGCAATCGCCTTGAGGGTCTGCGCGGTGTCTTTGAGCGACTCGCCCTTAGACAGGGAGGAGCCGGAGGCGGAGAAGTTGGTGACGGCTGCGCCCAGGCGCTTCTCTGCGGCTTCGAAGGAGAGGCGGGTACGGGTGGAGTCCTCGAAGAAGAGGTTGACGACGGTCTTGCCGTTGAGCACGTTGAGGGTGCGGTTTTCGGCTTTGACCTGCGCCATGTAGTCGGCGACGTCAAGGATTTCGATGGCTTCTTCGCGGGTTAGTTCGCGGGTGTCGAGCAGATGCTTCATGAGAGCCCTCCCAGCTGGATAATGTCAACTCGGTCTGTTGCGTTGTCGGTTTCGGTTAGTACGACGCGCACGGTTTCGGTGGCGCTGGTGGGCAGGTTTTTGCCCACGTGGTCGGCGCGGATGGGTAGTTGCCGGTGTCCGCGGTCTACGAGGACTGCCAGGCGTACGAGGGCGGGTCGTCCGTGGGCGTTGAGTGCGTCGAGGGCGGCGCGTACGGTGCGGCCGGAGTAGAGGACGTCGTCAACGAGGACTACGGTTTTACCTTCAATGCCGATGCTGGGCATGATGCTCTCCCCTGCGGTATCTGGGGAGGTGGTGCCGTTGGGCGAGACGGGCTGGTCGTCGCGGTAGGCGGTGATGTCCAGGGCGCCGAGTCGGGTTTCTGCGTTGAAGTTCGGCTCGATGGCTTGGATGCGGGCGGCGAGTCGTACGGCGAGGGGCACGCCGCGGGAGCGGATGCCGATGAGTACGAGGTTTTCTACGCCTTTGTTGGTTTCAATAATTTCGTAGGCGATGCGGGTGAGGGCGCGGCGGATTTCGTCCTCGCTGAGGATGGTGCGGCCGACGGTGGTCGCGTCCTCGGAGGCGTTTTGAGGGGTTGCCGAATGGGGGGCTGCGGTTACGTTTCGCCCCTGATTCGCGCCGGATGTGGGTACAGTTGACCCAGGCATAGCCGTCTCCTTCCCCGCCTCACGGGACGGATTTAAAGGTTTTGTGCTTCTAGTAGGGTACCACAGTTCACAGGCTACGTTCAGGTTCGGCGAGAGACCGCTCACTTAGATGTAGCGCGTAGAAAGACTTCCTGACCAGCGCGTGCCCTCGGTAAGTTCAGCGCACATGATTCATGGGAGAGCCCCAATGACCGATGGAGAGGCTATCTGACCCGCCGCAATATAAGATGAATGGGTACATCTCTATCAACTCACACCATTTAGGAGAGTTCATGACCGCCTCCGGCACCCCTGCCGACGCTTCGACGAAGACGTCGAGGGACTTTGACAGCTTGATTCATCAGCTTCGAGATACTGCTCGTAATACCCGCGAACAGGGTGACCGTTTGGAGCGCCTGACTAAGCTGTTCCTGACTCAGGACAGCATCCAGAGCCGCCTGTATAAGGATGTGCATCTGTGGAATGAGTGGGATGGCCGCGAGGGCTACGGCGATATTGGTATCGACCTGGTGGCTGAGAATGTTGACGGCGGTGTGACCGCTATTCAGTGCAAGTTCTACGATGAGCAGAGCACGATTGCTAAGGAAAATATCGATTCCTTTATTGCGGCTTCTGGTCGTGAGCCGTTTACGCACCGCATTATTGTGTCCACGACCGATAAGTGGTCAAAGAATGCGGAGAAGATGCTGGAGGAGCAGCGCTTCCCTGTGCAGCGTATGGGCCTGCAGAATTTCCGTGATTCTAATATCGATTGGTCGACCTATTCCCTGGATGACCCGAGCGAGCAGCAGGTTGGTCACAAGCCCCATAAGGAGCTTCGTCCGCACCAGGACCGAGCTATTACGAATACCTTGATTGGTCTGCAGGAGAACGACCGCGGTCAGCTGATTATGGCTTGCGGTACGGGTAAGACTTTTACCGCTATTCGCTTGGCTGAGAAGTTTGCCGAGCAGAATGGCGGTCACGCGCGCGTGCTCTTTATGGTGCCTTCCTTGGCGCTGATGTCGCAGTCTATTTCGGAGTTCTCGAACGAGATTGAGGGTCCGTTCCATGCTTATGCGGTGTGCTCCGATTCGAAGGTGGGCCGCGAGAGGAAGCGTGGTGGCGCTAATGCTGATCTGGCTGACCTGCGTGTTGAGGACCTGCAGCTGCCCGCTACGACGGACGGTGCCGCGTTGGCAAACGCGATGAACGCTAACCCGCTGGATGAGGGCCTTGAAGTGGTCTTCTCTACTTACCACTCTATTGATGCTGTGTCTGCGGCTCAGGATGCGGGTGTCGGCGAGTTTGACCTGATTATTTGCGATGAGGCGCACCGCACGACTGGTGTGACTCTGGCGGATGAATCGGAGTCGAACTTCGTGAAGATTCACGACGATACGTGTGTGTCGGGCCGCAAGCGCGTCTACATGACGGCTACCCCCAAGATTTTTAATGAGGACACGAAGTTCCAGGCGAGCGAGAAGGCCGCCGTGCTCTGTTCCATGGATGACATGGATACCTTCGGTCCGGTGTTCTACCGTATCGGCTTTGGCGAGGCTGTTGAGAAGGGTTTGCTGACCGATTACAAGGTTCTGGTGCTGGGCGTTTCCGAGTCTCAGGTTGCGACCTCTTTCCAGAGCCTTCTGGCTAACGAATCCAACGAACTCGTCATTGACGACGTGGCGAAGCTGGTGGGCTGTTGGAATGGCCTCGCCAAGCGCCGCAGCGGCGAGCTGGAGGCTTCCTTCGGCGATGACATTGCCCCCATGAAGCGCGCAGTGGCATTCAACCGTTCGATTAAGGATTCCCAGAAGATTGAGCGTGAGTTCGAGGATCTCGTGCGCACGAACCTGCGCAGACCCGAAAACGACGACCCGACTGACGACCTGGGCGTGCAGGTTCGCCACATTGACGGCGGTTTTAACGCGCAGAGCCGTGCCGAGCTCCTGAACTGGCTCAAGCAGGAGCCGAATGAGGAGGGCCCGATTTGTCGTATCCTGACGAACGCCCGCTGCCTGACCGAGGGTGTGGACGTTCCGAACCTTGATGCGGTGCTCTTCCTGAACCCCCGCAACTCGATGGTGGATGTCATTCAGGCTGTGGGTCGCGTGATGCGCCGTGCAGAGGGTAAGAAGTACGGCTACATTATTCTGCCAATTGCTATTCCCGACGGCGTGTCTACCACTCAGGCGTTGGGCGATAACGACCGCTACAAGGTGGTGTGGCAGGTGCTGCAGGCTCTCCGCGCGCACGATGAGCGTATGGACGCGACCATTCATCAGATCGAGCTGAACGCCTCCGACCCCGAGTCGATTATTGTGCAGACCGTTGACCTGGCCCCGAAGAAGGAGAAGGACAGCATCGGCGCGAATGACACCGAGGCGCCGGAGGATTCCATCACCCCGGGCATACAGACAACCCTGACCTTTCCCGCCCAGGAGTGGAAAGAAGGTGTGTACGCCAAGATTGTGAATAAGGTGGGCACCCGCGAGTACTGGAGCGACTGGTCGAAGGATATTGCGACCATTGCTGGCCGCCACATCACGATGATTCGCCACCTGCTGGATGAGGCCGCCCCCGAAAGCGAGCTGCGCACCGTCTTCGCTCAGTTCGTGGAGGGCCTGCAGCAGACCCTGAACCCCGCGATTGACGAGGAGCAGGCTATCGAGATGCTGGCCCAGCACCTGATTACCCAGCCTGTCTTTGACGCGATGTTCGCCGGGCACCGCTTTACCGAGCTGAACCCGATTTCGCTGGCCATGCAGAATGTGGTGGACCACCTGAACGCGAACGCGGCCTTTGAGAAGGAGCGCGAGTCGCTGTCGGCGTTCTACGAGTCGGTTCAGCGTCGCGTGAAGGACCTTAATAACGCGGCGGCAAAGCAGCACGTGATTAAGGATCTCTACGATAAGTTCTTCCAGAATGCCTTCCCGCGCATCGCGGAGCGCCTGGGTATTGTCTTCACCCCGGTTCCGGTGGTGGACTATATCCTCCGCTCGGCGGATGTGGCTCTGCGGGAGTCCTTCGGCAAGTCGCTCTCTGATGAGGGCGTGAGCATTATCGAGCCTTTCGTGGGCACGGGTACGTTCATTACTCGCCTGCTGCAGCTGGGCCTGATTCGCCCCGAGGACCTGGAGCGCAAGTACACCCGCGAGCTGTTCGCGAATGAGATTGTGCTGCTCTCGTACTACATTGCGGCGATTAACATCGAGACGGTGTACGGCGAGGTGGCGAAGGAGCACGGCCTGGGCTCGGAGTACGTGCCGTTTAACGGTATGGTGCTGACCGATACCTTCCAGCTCTCCGAGTCTTCGCACCACCTGAACCTGCCGGCCTTCCGCGCCAATAGCGAGCGCGCGGAGCGTGAGCTTGAGCAGGATATTCGGGTGATTGTGATGAACCCGCCGTATTCGGCAGGTCAGAAGAAAGCCAATGATAATAACCAGAACGAGAAGTACCCGCATCTAGATGCCCGTCTTAAGAGCACCTACGTTTCGCATTCAAGCGCGACTCGAAAAGGAAGTCTCTACGATTCATACGTTCGCGCAATTCGCTGGGCCTCTGACCGCGTGAAGGATAGCGGCGTGATTGCTTTCGTCTCGAACGGCTCCTTTATCGACGGCAACGCGGCGGATGGCCTGCGCAAGTGCCTGGTGGACGAGTTCTCGAAGCTGTACGTCTACAACCTACGCGGTAACCAGACCAACACTGTGGGTGAAAAATCGCGCCGCGAGGGCGGCAAGATTTTTGGTTCGGGCTCCCGCACCCCTATCGCCATCTGCGTGCTCGTGAAGGACCCCTCGCACACGGGCGAGGCGATACTACGCTACCGCGATATTGGCGACTACCTGAGCCGCGAGGAGAAGCTCGCCATTATCGATCGGGAGGGCTCCATCGCGCGTACCGAGTGGGATATTGTCGTTCCCAACGAGGCTGCTGACTGGATTAATCATCGCAACGAGAAGTACGACACCTACCAAGCAATCGGGGAGAAAGCAACCAAGAGTAAGCCGACGGTCTCAAGCGTCTTCCAGCTCTACTCAAACGGTCTGAAGACTAGCCGTGACACGTGGGTGTACAACTTCTCGGTCCGCGCCGTCGAGAACAACGTGCGCCGCATGATTGAGTTCTACAACTCCGAGGTCGACCGTTACCAGCAGGCCGACGGACCCACGAAGAAGATTAAGGTTGAGGACTTCATCGACTTCGATTCGACGCAGTTTAGCTGGGACCGAGTGAACAAGAGCGACGTAGCCCGCGGCAAAAAGGGCACTTTTGACCTTTCAAAGGTGCGCACTTCGCTGTACCGTCCGTTCTGCAAGCAATCAGTGTACTTCGATGCAAGCAACCAGTTTAATAACTGTGCGTACCAGCTCCCGAAGCTCTTCCCGACCCCGGAGCACGAGAACATCGCGATTATCACTTCGGTTGCTGGCACCAAGGATTTCAGCGTGCTCATTACCAACACGCTACCTGACCTGCACCTCGTGGGGGATGCCCAGACCTTTAGCCTCTACACCTATGAGCCGGTCGTTGAGGATGATGGAGGGTTCAACCTCAACCTGGGCGGCGGCGAGGTCGTGGACGGCTACACCCGCAAGGAGAACATTACCGACGCCACCCTGGCGGCATACCGTAGCACCTACAGTGACGAGAGCATCACGAAGGAAGACATCTTCTACTACATCTACGCGTTGCTGCACCACCCCGAGTACCGTGAGAGGTACGCGGCGGACTTGAAGAAGATGCTTCCGCGCATCCCTCTGGTAAAGGGCTTCTGGGAGTACTCGCGTGTTGGTCGCGCCCTGGCCGAACTCCACCTGGGCTACGAGAACGTGGAGCCCTACCCCCTCGATGAGGTGGCCTCCTCCCCCGTTCCCGAGGACCTTGAGGAGCGCTTCGAGTTCTACCGGGTACAGGAGTTGCAGTTTGGTTCTAAGAAGGATAAGACTCGCATCAAGTACAACGGTCATTTGACTCTCAAGGGTATCCCGGAGGAAGCCTACGAGTATCAGGTGAACGGCAGGTCTGCGCTGGAATGGGTCATTGACCGTTACCAGGTGAAGACCGATAAGAAGTCGCTCATTACGAATGACCCGAACGATTACTGCCGCGCTGTCAATGACCCGCGGTACATCGTGGATTTGATCAAGCGTCTGGTGACTGTCTCGCTGGAGACTCAGAAGCTGGTGGGTACGCTCCCCCGCTTCGAGGTTCTGGAGGACAACGCCTAACCTGAGCTTGCGAGAGAGCTAATGAGATAAAGGGAGAGCCCCACCGTGCGTAGTGTACGGTGGGGATCTCCCCATTCTGGTATCTTCCCAGATACAGAGAAAACCCGGCTAACCTGCAGCAAAACAGGGTAGCCGGGTTTTCTATACTTCATTCCGCTAGTGAGCATCTTGCCCAAAAGTAGCCGCAGCACACTGTGCAGGGCACATCAGCTACTCACCGTGCGCGGGTGCGGTTGCCTCGCTCGTAGCGTCTGCTTCGCCTCCGCAACCCTCATGAAGGGTCTCAGACTTGATAACAACGAACGCGTTATCTTCAGAACGGCGAACAACAAAGACCCGTCGCGTTAGCTGCGGGTCCTTAAATTTCTTACCCTCAGCAGAGCGAACGTTGCTCCAGTCTTCACAGAACGTGATGGTTGCGCCGGTGTTGTATGAGACAGAACCATCGTCGTTCATGGTTCCATAGGTGACTGGATCGATGTTATTGAAGGCAATTTCGCCCTTGATAGGACCGTGGTTTTCTTCTGTGAACTTTTGAATATTCTCCACTTCTTCCTTTGTGTCTTCCAGGAAGTTTTTATGCACGTATCGGAGTAGCTCTTCATCGCTCGTGTGCTCCAGGTTCCCATGCATCCATGCATTCCAAATGAGTCGGTACTGTTCCAACGCATCGTATGCAGCCTTGAGGGTCGCATCTGCTGCTTCCTTCGACGGGTTATCCAAATCAACGTTCGCACGAATCAGCACGGGCTCATAACCCGTCGGAGTGGGCGAAGGAGTGGGGGTTGCAGAAGCTTCCGCGCTTGCCGATTCAGCGCTCGCGGAAGTGGAAGCACTCGGTTCTGCGTTGACTTGCGCGCCGCCGGAACAAGCAGACAGGGTGAGCACCATTGCCGCAGAGAGCGCGGCAATAGAACTACGGTTAAACATCATTGTTAGTTCTTTTCTGGTGTGTGGTTGTGTAAACCGCAGAATTATCCACGCAACAACGTGTGGAATTCAGCGGAATGTTATCGGTTGATGCCATTACCCTAACATACATCTGCAGAGCACACACCTCGGCTTATGGTTTGTCCATTTTGGCAATGTGCCATTCATGCCGGCGCAGACAAGGATACGCCTGAGGTATGCGTAGAGGCGCATACCGGGCACGCGGGGCGGGGGCTCCGTCCTCAAGGCGCTCAGCGCCGCAGAGGGGGCACTCCCCCGCCCGCGTTGTCCGGTGAAGCCTCGAATACCGCCGAACCCAGCAAGCGCATCCGCACCGAATCCGGAACCCAACGCAGAACCGCACCAACCGAAGAAGCGTAGACACAGAAAACCCCCGCCGTCCTGTAGCGAACTACAGTACGGCGGGGGTTTCACGTACGCTTCCCTGCGGGCGCATCCTCAAACAGCGAACCAGCCAGCTACAAGCCAGCAGGCCGCGGCAGGACGTGTTACGCGAGCAGGGTCGGCTTCACCTGACGGAGCTTATCCAGCAGACCGTTCACGAACTTCGGAGATTCATTCGTGGACAGCACACGCGCCAGACCGACAGCCTCAGAAATTGCGACAGCATCCGGAACTTCGTCATTGTACAGAAGCTCCCAAGTGCCAATACGCAGCACGGCACGGTCCACGGCGGGCATACGCTCGAAGGACCAGTCACGGGCGTAAGTCTCAACAAACTCGCGGATTTCTTCGTCGTGGTCGCGGACGCCACGAATGATTTCCTCAGAGTATGCAGAGATCTGCGCTACCGTGTACAGTCGGCGGCGGCGGAGTACCTCAATATAATCTTCGTTGCGCTGATCCGCCTCGAAGAGCACTTCGAGGGCGCGCAATCGGGCTTTCGTACGCGAATTCATTAGTCGTTCACGCGACCGAGGTACTCACCGGTGCGGGTGTCAACCTTGACCTTGGTGCCGGTCTCCAGGAACAGGGGAACCTGGATCTCGTAGCCGGTCTCAACGGTTGCGGGCTTGGTGCCGCCGGTGGAGCGGTCACCCTGCAGGCCGGGCTCGGTGTAGGTGATTTCGAGGACCACGGATGCGGGCAGCTCGATGTACAGGGGGTTGCCCTCGTGCATTGCGATGGTTGCGGTCTGGGACTCCAGCATGTAGTTTGCTGCGTCGCCAACAACGGTTGCGGGAACGTTGATCTGGTCGTAGGTCTTCATGTCCATGAAGACGTAGTCGTCGCCGTCCTGGTACAGGTACTGGTAGTCGGAGCGGTCAACGGTTGCGGTCTCAATCTTAGCGCCAGCGTTGAAGGTGCGGTCGACGACCTTGCCGGAGGTAACGTTGCGCAGCTTGGTGCGGACGAATGCGCCGCCCTTACCGGGCTTAACGTGCTGGAACTCTACGACGGACCAGAGGTTGCCGTCAATCTTCAGGACGGCGCCGTTCTTAATATCGGTAGTGGATGCCATGGGGCTCTCCTTCGTGTCATCGACGCTCACGCCGTAGTGGTACCCGGCGCGGCGCTAAGTTTTCAATGAGCAAAAATATGTCCCGTACATTCTACAGGATGCGCACGAATTTGCCTAGCAGGGGCGCCACAGATTTTCTGCGGTACCCCGCTGGCTGGCGCGTACTGCCTGTCATGTGCTGGCAGATACGTGCCGGGTGCATCCGGTGAATATACGGGACCCGTCACCTACTCGGTAATTTCCTGGTAGGTCATGTACAGGATCGAGTCGTCCGGCACCTCGTAGACGCGCGGGCGAGCCAAACCGTCAAGAATGATGAAGCGCAGCAGGTTGCCGCGTGCCTTCTTGTCGCGGCGCATTGCTTCGAGCAGCTGGGGCCATGCGTCTGCCTTGTAGGAGGTGGGCAGGCCCAGGGATTCGAGGATGCGGCGGGTGCGTGCCACGAGTTCTTCGTCGGCGTGGCCGGTTGCCAGCGCCAGTTCGGCGGCGTAGACCATGCCGACGGACACTGCCGCGCCGTGACGCCACTGGTAGCGTTCGTTGCGTTCGATGGCGTGGGCGAGGGTGTGGCCGTAGTTCAGGATTTCGCGGCGGCCGGATTCGCGCAGGTCCTCGGAGACGACCTCCGCCTTCACGCGCACGCTACGCTCGATGAGTTCACGCATCACGGCGGACTGCGAGTCGCGTACGGCGTTCGGGTTCGCCTCGATCAGATCGAGGATTTCGGGGTCGGCGATGAAGCCGCACTTGACGACCTCACCCATACCGGTCAGCAGTTCGTGCTCGGGCAGAGTGCGCAGGGTGCCAATCTCGCAGAGCACCGCGGCGGGCGGCCAGAACGCACCCACCAGGTTCTTACCCTCGGCGGTGTTGATGCCGGTCTTACCACCCACAGCCGCATCCACCATGCCGAGCAGGGTGGTCGGAATGTGGATGACGCGCACGCCGCGCAGCCAGGTTGCCGCCACGAAGCCGGCAACGTCAGTAATAGCGCCGCCACCCACGGAAATAATAGCGTCGGTGCGGGTGAAGTCGTTCTGACCGAGCACCTGCCAGCAGAACGCCGCCACCTGGTAGTGCTTCGCCTCCTCAGCGTCCGGGATTTCGGCGCTGAACGACTCGTAACCCATGGCACGCAGGTCTTCCATGACGAGCTCACCGGTGGAACGCAGGGCACGCGGGTGAATCACGAGCACCTTCTTGGTGCGGTTGCCCAGAATTTCGGGGATTTTACCGAGCAGGTTGTGGCCGATGAGAACCTCATAGTTCTCACGCGGGGAGCTGCCGGTCACCGGGATGCGGGTAATATCTTCCGCGCCGGAGGCACCGAAAGTGGGGGTGGGCTGAGTGCTCATCATGTGTCCTTTCACAGGTGAGGGGTTAAGCTTGGGGGCGCTGCGCGCGGGAGGCGCGGGTCGCGGTCACGTACGCCTGGATCTCGGCGGTCATCTCGGTAATGGGGCGACCGCCTCGTGCATCCAGGGTAAAGTGTGCCAGCTCTTCGTATCGGCTGCGGCGGCGCTCAAAAATGTCGGTCCACCGCTCGACCGGGTTCGGCTGCAGCAGCGGGCGGGTCTTGTTGCCGGTAATGCGCGGGGTGACAGTCTCGGCATCAACGAGGATGTACACCACGCATTCGTCCTTGAGCAGCTCCGCGACCGAGTCGGTCATGGGTGCGCCACCGCCCAGGGAGAACACCGTGTTGCGGTACACGGGCGAGGTGAGGACCTCTTCGATGGTTTTGCGTTCGAGCTCGCGGAAGTACGCCTCACCGAAAATTTCGAAGATTTCGGAGACTTCGCCGTAGCGTTCGACGATGAGCTGGTCGGCGTCGAGGAACTCGTAGCCGTAGAAACGCGCCAGGTGCGTACCAATGTAGGTCTTACCTGCCGCCATGGGGCCGATGAGCACGATGGGTCGGGAGCGTTCCGCGAAGTTCTCATGCATTTCACGCACCTGCTGCGGGTGGATGCGAGCGCCGGCAGACTCGTCTTCTGCGAGCGCCTCTGCGGGGATTTCCGCGGAGGTTTCTGCGGGGATTTTCTCCAGCGCGCCCAGTTCTTCCAGAGCAGCGGGTTCTTCCGATGCGAGCGTTTCTTCCGGCGCGTAAGCTTCGAGGGGCTTCTCCCCTGCCTGGCTCTCTTCTTCCGCAGCGGGCACTGCGGGTGCGGCAACCTGAACCTTACCGAACAGCGCCGGGGTCGGACGCACCGGCTTGGCGGGTTCAGCCGCAGGCACGGCTACGGGAGTTGCGAGCGCAGACTGGGGTTTAGCCTTCTGCACGGGAACGGTAGCGCTCTCCCCCGCCGCCTCTGCAGGCTGAGCCTGCTTCGGAGGCGCTGGCTTGGGCGCGGCAGGCTTGGCAGGTGCAGGCTTGGGTGCAGTCGGCTTGGGGGCTTCCGCCTTCGCGGGCTCCTTGCCGGGTTCCGCGGGCTCCCCCTCGGCGGTACCCATGCCCTGCAGGGCGCTGAGCAGCTTCAGGCGCAGGTCCTCGTCCAGGCCGAGCGCCGGGTCGGCGTCCTCAGACACCGAGGAGGCGTACAGGCGCACACCCTGCGTGCTCGCCGCAGCGGCGGGCAGGGGGCGGGTGCCAGAACGCATCAGGTCAGCCGGGGTGGGCACGCGAGAGGCCGGGCGGGCAGAAGAAACCGACGCGGCGTCCTCACGCGCAACGGCCTCAACAGTCTCAGCGCCCGCAGCCGCGGCAGATACGGGTTCCGATACACCGGGTTTCGATACGCCGGATTCCGGGCGCGGCGAAGCGCCCCCTCGCGCACGCTGCGTTGCCGCAGCAATACGCGCAAGGGGGCTCGAAGCGACCGGGCGAACACCCTGCTTCACAGAAACCTCCCCGGAACCGCGACCTTCCGCACCGCGGCCCTCAGACTCCGCCGGAAGGGGCACTACGCGTCCCAACCAGCCACGTTAGACTCCCACGCCAGAGACGCCGGGATAGCGTCCAGGTAGGAATCCATGTTGCGGCGAGTCTCACCAATGGAGTCGCCGCCAAACTTCTCCAGTGCCGCATCAGCGAGCACCAGGGCGACCATAGCCTCCGCCACCACGCCAGCAGCGGGAACAGCACACACGTCCGAACGCTGGTGGTGGGCGCGAGCCTCTTCACCGGTGGACGTGTCAATGGTCTTCAGAGCCTTCGGCACGGTCGCAATGGGCTTCATTGCCGCGCGCACACGCAACAGGTCGCCGATGCTCATGCCGCCCTCAATACCACCTGCACGGTTGGTATCGCGGGTTACGCCGTTTTCGCCAATGGAAATCTCGTCGTGAGCGGCAGTGCCCGGGCGGTCAGCGGTCGCGAAACCGTCACCAACCTCAACGCCCTTAATCGCCTGAATACCCATCAGCGCTGCGGCAAGGCGCGCGTCCAGGCGGCGATCCCAGTGCACGTACGAACCCAGTCCGGGAGGCATACCGTACGCGAGCACCTCAACCACACCGCCGAGAGTCTCGCCGTCCTTGTGCGCCTCGTCCACGCGCTGAACCATCGCGTCGGAGGTTGCCTTATCGAAGCAGCGCAGCGGGTCAGCGTCCAGCTGGTCAACGTTGCGGGGCGAAGGCACCGGGGCACCCTCGGGAGCGTGCACACCACCCACAGCCACGGTGTGAGAAACCAGCTCAACACCCAGAGCCTTCAAAATCTGGGCGGCAACCACGCCGAGCGCCACGCGGGTCGCGGTCTCACGTGCGGAGGCGCGCTCCAGCACCGGGCGAGCCTCAGAGAAGTTGTACTTCTGCATACCCGCAAAATCGGCGTGACCGGGGCGCGGACGAGTCAGCGCAGCGTTACGCGCGCGGTGCTCAATCAGCTTCGGATCCACCGGGTCGGAGCTCATCACGTCAGTCCACTTGGGCCACTCGGTGTTGGCAATCTCAATCGCGACCGGGCCGCCCTGAGTCAGGCCGTGACGCACACCGCCCAGGATGCGCACGCGGTCCTCCTCGAACTTCATGCGGGCACCGCGGCCGTAGCCGAGGCGGCGGCGAGCCAGGGCGTCACGCACCATGTCGCTGGTGAGTTCCACACCGGCGGGTACGCCCTCAATAATGCCGACGAGCGCCTCGCCGTGGGATTCTCCGGCAGTGAGCCAACGCAGGGCCATAGGTTAACCTCTTTTCATCGCACCCGCACCGCAGCGCAGGAGGAAGGAATAATAATTCTTCACGTGTATAAATAGTGTATAAAATGCCTGTTTACTGAGCGAGTGAAAGCACGCTTTTTTCACGAAACGGAAGCGCGAAGCGGAAGACCAACCGCCGCGCACATCGCATTCACCAGGCCCAGCAGCTCACCCTCAGACAGGGTGCGGTCAGTAAAAAGCAGAACCTGCTCCACCGCCTGATACAGCAGCATCTCCAAACCAGAAACCACCGTGCCGCCGTTAGCCTCCCAAGCGCTCGCCAGCACCGAAGGCCACGGGTTATACGCAACATCGAGCAGTACCGGCCGGTGCGTCGAGCAGGCGCCCTTTAGCCCGCTCAGCTGGCTCGCCCACTCATCCGCCGCATGGGCAGGAAGAGTAGACACCACCGGATGGTGACCGCGCTCAGCAAGGTTCTGCGGCAGCTCAGCCAGGGAAATCTGCTCCAGCTGAACACCCAGACGGTCCGCCGGCTCCTGCACGCTACCGAGCTTATGCAGCGAACGGGCGTACACGCTCACGCGGCGGTACCCCAGCGCGTGCAGGGCGGTCAGGGCGGAAATAGCGGTCGCTCCCCCACCCACAATCGCGGCAGAATCGGTGAGCGGTTCCGGTTCCAAACCAGCGTGGCGCAGCGCGTTCACAATGCCGACCACATCGGTGTTATGCCCCAGCACCTTCTCGCCACGCGGATACACCGTGTTCACCGCACCGGTCACCTGCGCCATCTCGCTGATTTCATCGCAATACTGAATGACCGCGGTCTTCAACGGCATCGTCACCGACAGACCCGCAATATACGGGGCGTCCTCCGTGCCGTCCGGGTGGCGCACGCCGTGCATGATCTCCGGCAAATCATCGGGCAGAGTATCGCGGCGCTCATACCCCAAATTCTGCTCACCCAAAAAGTCGTACGCCGCACGATGCAGCGCAGGTGACAGGGAATGGGAAATCGGGTGCCCCAGCACGTAGGCGCGGCGAAGATACAGCGCTTCACGGTACAGCGCTTCACGGTACGGTTCAGTCTTCATCGATACTCTCTCGCTCTCAACGCCGGGACCTGCAGACACGCACGCCACGAACTCGCGTTCATGGGCGCACTCTACCCATTTTAAGGGACAAACCACTATTCGGGTATAGCCAAATAACCGACCGCAACCAAGTACAACCGAGCACCCCCGGCATTCGGGTACAGCAAAGGCGGGCACCTCCCCCACTCTCGTGGAGGCGGTACCCGCCTCAGCAAGGAACCTTCAGTCCAAAGTTACCGAATCGTAGCTACCGGCTGAACCAATCAGCAGCAACTTAGCTACAACGGTTCGGGTGCTTAGAACACCACTGGTTGTACTCTTCAACATAACGCTGGTGTTCAGCGTACGTGCGGGAGTACTTGGTCTCACCGGAGTCCAGGTCCACAGTCACCCAGTAGTAGTACGGGTTCTTCTCAGGAGCCGCAGCAGCCTTAATCGAAGCCAGCTGCGGGGAACCAATCGGACCCTTCGGAAGACCCTTATTCGCATAAGTGTTGTACTTATTGCTCTTATCGGCTTTCTGCTCTTCAGTCAGGTGGTACGAACGGACACCCAGACCGTAAGTCACGGTCGCATCCGACTGAATCAGACCCGAGGTCTCACCATCGGGGTTGTTCAGACGATTCTCAATGATGCCTGCAACCGCCACGTAGTCCTTCGGCTGAGCCTCAAGCTCCACGATGGAGGCAATCGTCAGCACCTCAAAGATCTTCTGATCGCCGCTCACGCCGGCTTCCTTCAGGTCAGCCTTGGTCTTATCGACCATGGTCTGAATGACCTTCTTGATGTCGGTGCCCTTCGGGAAACGGTACTCACCCGGGTGCAGCCAACCCTCAATCGAGGGGAAGTTGCTCGGCACGCCGTACTGGGTGTAGTTGCTGACTGCGTCCTCAACCTGCTTGCGGGTGAACGCGCCATCGGAGCCAGAAACAATCAGATCGATGGTCTCGCTCATGCGCTTACCCTGCGGAATCGCCAGGTACAGTACGTTGCTGTTCGCCTCAATAATGGTCTTAATCGCGCTCGAGCTGCTCATGTGCTGCTGCAGTTCATAGGTGCCAGGCTGCAAGTACTTACCCTTGCTCTCCTTGGTGTACACCTCAAGGAACTTATCAGCATCAGCAATGACGCCAGCGCTTTCCAGCTCCTCAGCCACCTGCGCGGTGGACTGGCCGGAACGAATCGTGAACGTCACGGTCGTGCCGTTACCGTTACCCGAGTAGTCACGATTCTTGAACGGGTCGTAGCGAGTAATCAGGGCACCAGAAATGATGACCAGAGCCACGACAAACAAGGAAATTGCGCTCAGCATGACGGCGCGGCGGCGGCGCTTACGCGCACGCAACGTAGCCACCGACACGATTTCCTGTTCCATCGTGATGCCGGTAATACCCTTACGTTCGTCCTCAGCCGTCGGCCTAAAGAGGTCGAGCCCGCTCTCTTCGGGGTGTTTATTCTGTTCGGTCACTGAAGGTTCTCCGTTTCGTTGACGGCACCAACCGCGGTCCCTTCTGACTCGGACGGTCGGTTTTCTTCGTGGGCCGGATCGCTCACCTTGTACCCGGCTACGGACTGCCCCGCCTTGAGGGCATCCAGGCTGTACTGCAGAATGTTCACAGCCGCCACCTGGTCAACCATAGTCTTGAAATCTCGGCTGGAAACCCCAGCCTCGTGCAGTGCACGGTGAGCGCTCACGGTGGTGAGTCGCTCATCCACCAGCCAAATGTTAATGTGTGTTTTCTCTTCGGCATCCAGCTCGGAGCGCAGAGCCTCAGCGTACTCCCGAGCCATTTCCGTGGAGGGAGAATCCCCACCACGCATGGTCTTCGGAAGCCCAACGAAAACCTCCACCACCTCGTTCACCTCAATCAGCTTGCGCAAAACACGGCGGTCAGAGTTCTTCTTCGCGTCGCGGCGCAGCGTCTTGAGCGGGGTGGCGAGGATACCGTCGGGGTCGCTGAGGGCGGTGCCGACGCGGGCGTTACCCACATCGACACCCATCCGCACTCCGCGCTGGAATTCTGCCATATTTAGGCCTGAGCCTGTGCGATAGCGTCGCGGACAGCGTCCAGTGCAGCACCAATCTTGGATGCATCCTGGCCACCACCCTGAGCGACGTCGTCCTTACCGCCGCCACCGCCGCCGAGAACACCGGCAGCGACGCGGACCAGTGCACCAGCCTTCACGCCAGCCTCACGAGCGCCCTCGTTGGTTGCCACCAGGATGACGGGGCGACCATTAGCCACACCCACCACAGCAACAACCGCAGCCTCGGAACCAAAGCGCGAACGCAGATCCAGAGCCAGCTCACGAACACCGTTAGCGTCCAGTTCGCCAGCGTCATGCGCCAGAACGCGAACAGAACCGATAGTCTGTGCGTTCTCCAGCAGCTTGCCAGCCTCAGCCTGCAGCTTCTCGCGGCGCAGCTGAGCCAGTTCCTTCTCAGCAGCCTTCAGCTTAGCCAGAGTCTGGTTAATCTTCTCCGGCAGATCAGCGGAAGACTGAACCTTCATCAGGCCGGTCAGCTGGTTCACCAGGGTACGCTCAGCAGCCAGGTGGTTGAAGGAATCCAGACCCACCAGAGCCTCAACACGGCGGTTACCGGAGCCAACAGAGCTCTCAGTCAGCAGGGTCAGCGAACCAATCTCAGCGGACGAACCAACGTGGGTACCACCGCACAGCTCGCGGGAGAACTCGCCGCCGATTTCAACAACACGCACCACGTCGCCGTACTTCTCGCCGAAGAGGCTCATAGCGCCCAGAGCCTTAGCCTCAGCCAGCGGCATCTCACGAGTAATCACCTCGTGGTTATCGCGGATCGCGAGGTTAGCAACCTCTTCAACCTCACGCTTAGCGGACTCGGACAGACCCTCGTTCCACGCGAAGTCGAAACGCAGGTAGCCTTCCTTGTTGAAGGAGCCACGCTGAGTAGCCTCGTTGCCGAGCACCTGGTGCAGGGCAGCGTGAATGATGTGGGTACCGGAGTGTGCCTTCTCACCGTCGCGGCGGCGCTGAACATCAACCTGTGCCACAACATCGGCACCGACGTGAACCTCGCCCTCACGCACAACGGCGCGGTGAACGCTCAGACCCTTCACGGGCTGCTGAACGTCCTGAACGTCAATGATGAAGCCGTTGCCGGTAATAACACCGGTGTCAGCTGCCTGGCCACCAGCCTCCGCGTAGAACGGAGTCTCATCCAGAACAACCTCAATCTTGTCGCCAGCCTTAGCGGCGGGAACAGACACGCCATCCACCAGGATTGCGCGCAGCTTAGTCTCAGTACGCAGCTCGGTGTAACCGGTGAAGATGGAGCCACGCTCGTCCACGAGCTTACGCAGCTCAGACAGGTCAGCGAACGCACCCTTCTTCGCCTTAGCGTCAGCCTGCGCACGGTGACGCTGCTCAGCCATCAGCTCACGGAAAGCCTTCTCGTCAACCTTCACGCCAGCCTCAGCAGCCATCTCCAGGGTCAGGTCAATCGGGAAGCCGTAGGTGTCGTGCAGAGCAAACGCCTCAGCACCGGAAACAGAGTTAGAGCCGTCCTTCTTAGCGGCAGCAACAGCCTCTTCCAGACGCTCAGTACCGGTCTCAATGGTGTGCAGGAACGCCTTCTCCTCAGCGTACGCAATGCGGGAAATACGCTCGAAGTCGTCACCCACGTACGGGAAAGCACCCTTCATAGCCTCGCAAGAAGCCGGGAACAGCACGGGCAGGCAGGGCTCAGTAACGCCCAGCAGACGCATCGCACGAATCGCGCGGCGCATCAGACGGCGCAGAATGTAGCCGCGACCCTCGTTCGAGGGGGTCACGCCATCAGCAATCAGCATCAGCGAGGAGCGGATGTGGTCAGCCACCACGCGCATACGCACGTCGTCCTCGTAGCCCTCGTCCTCGGGGGACTCAGAGCCGTGGTACTTCTTACCGGACAGCTTAGACGCAGCGTCCAGAACGGGGCGGACCTGGTCGGTCTCGTAGAAGTTCTCAACACCCTGCAGCAGCATTGCCAGGCGCTCAACGCCCAGACCGGTATCGATGTTCTTCTTCGGCAGCTCGCCCAGAATCTCGAAGTCGTCCTTGCCGATGCCCTCGCCACGCTGGTACTGCATGAACACGAGGTTCCAAATCTCAATGTAACGGTCGTCGTCAACCGCCGGGCCGCCGTCCTTACCGTAGGCGGGGCCACGGTCGTAGAAAATCTCCGAGTCGGGGCCTGCAGGGCCGGGCTGACCGGTGGACCAGTAGTTTTCCTTCATGCCCATACGCTGAATACGCTCAGCGGGGAAACCAACGGTCTTAGTCCAAATCTCGAACGCCTCATCGTCACCCTCGTAAATGGTGACCCACAGACGCTCGGGATCCAGGCCAAAACCACCCTGATCCTGAGGGGTAGTCAGCAGCTCGTAAGCGAAAGGAATCGCCTTCTCCTTGAAGTAATCACCGAAGGAGAAGTTGCCAGCCATCTGGAAGAAAGTACCGTGACGCGCAGTCTTACCGACCTCTTCAATGTCCAGGGTGCGGATGCACTTCTGCACGCTGGTCGCGCGGGAGAACGGAGGGGTCTCACGGCCCAGGAAGTAGGGAATGAACGGCACCATACCGGCAATGGTGAACATAGCGCCGGGCTCGTTCGAAATCAGCGATGCCGAAGGCACCACAGTATGGCCGCGGGAAGCGAAGAAATCGATCCAGCGCTTGGAAATCTCCTGTGAGAGCATCTCGTTCCTTAGAGTAATCTGTGCGAAATTCTAAATTAGTCTACTGACCTATGGTGCCTGCCCGAGAGCAAAATGGCTAATCGAGCCAGTCTCGTACCGTGGTTTACGGGCGAAGACACCACCTTTTAAAACCTAGTTGAAGAAGCCGTCACCGAGCTGACGGTCACGCGCAATACGCTGCTCACGCGCTCGCTTCTGAGCCTCTTCCAAGGAGGCAATCTCAGCCTCCACCTCAATGAGTTCACGCTCAGCCAAGCGGCGGTTCGTGGACTCAATCTCAGCCGAGCTCATCTGGCGGTCCCACGTATCCAGGGAGCCAGGACGCAGATCCTGCTTCTGGCGCTCCACCTTAGCGTTGAGCTCCATCTCCTTCTCCTGCATGCCCTCACGCACGCGGGCGGCGAACTCAACAGCACGCAACGCGTACGGCTGCAGGGGCTTGCCAATCGGCGAATCGAAGAACTTTCCCATCTGAGACTCCGGGTTGAGGGCAAGCTCACCGTGCTCACGCATGAGCAGGGCGCTGCCGGGGGTACGCTGAGCAGGTTCGGAGGTGGCGGCACGCCTAGAAGCGAAGTAACCAACCGCCGCGCCGGCGCCAAGCAGAAGAGCTGAACGAAGCAGACCCATTAGTTCTCACCACCTGCAGAGTAAGAGGACTGTGCCGAACCATACTGACCGCCAGCGTGGTTGTTGCCGGTGCCGCGTGCATCGCCGGGCTTGCCGCCGCGGAACGCCTGACGCACACCGTACGAGAAGGACGCAACCTTAATCAGCGGCTGACCCACAGTCGAAGTAACCAGCGAGGACAGCGCAGAAACGTTCGCGGACGCATCCGAAACGTTCGAGGTGATGTCGTCAACCTTCTCCAGCTGCTCATTGGTGGTCACCACAGTGCGGGTCACCTCTTCAATGAGGGGGCCGGTGCTCTGGTTCAGCGAACGAATCGTCACGATAAGCTCATCAAACACCTTGGTCAGGCGAATAATGGGTAGCGCAAGAAGGGCCACCAGAATCGCAAAAACTCCTGCTGAAATCAGGCCCGCAATATCTCCGCCAGTCATCTATAACCCCATTCCGCTCAATGCATGATGCTTATCAATAGTCGTACAGGACCGCGTGCCACCGTGGCACGCAGCCGGATTGTGCGTACAGTTCAGGACTGTATACACAGTTCAATCCCCTATTTTAGTCGAAAAATCCTTCAAGCGCCCCCTAAACTCTCATGAAACTCCCAGCGAAGGAAGATTCACAGGTTCAGCGGCACCACTGCCCTCTGGTGTATATACCCCAAAAACCCGCGCGTTAAACGGGAACAACCCGCCCCCACCGAACGGTGCAGGACGGGTTGCTTCCCGAAAAATCGAGATTATGCCAGACGCGAGTAGTACTCAACGACCAGCTGCTCGTCGCAGATCACGGGGATCTCTTCGCGCTTGGGCTTGCGCTCAAGCTTTGCGTGCAGCTTCTCGATCTCAACGTTCAGGTATGCGGGAACCTCGGGCAGAACTGCCTGGTGCTCGCCTGCAGCCGCAGCCTGGAAGGGGGTGGTCTTCTCAGCCTTGGGGTGAACGTGGATCAGCTGGCCGGGCTTGACGTGGAACGAGGGGCGGTCCACGCGAACGCCGTCAACCATGATGTGACGGTGAACAACCATCTGACGTGCCTGTGCAATGGTGCGGGCGAAGCCTGCACGCAGAACCAGAGCGTCGAGGCGGGTCTCGAGCAGCTCGACCATGTTCTTACCGGTCTGGCCCTCGGTACGCTTTGCCTCGAGGTATGCGCGGCGCATCTGTGCCTCGCGGATGTTGTACTGAGCGCGCAGACGCTGCTTTTCCTTCAGCTGGGTAGCGTAGTTGGAGTCAGCCTTCTTGCGGGCACGGCCGTGCTGGCCGGGGCCGTAAGGACGACGCTCGAGGTACTTTTCTGCCTTCGGGGTCAGTGCAATGCCCAGGGCACGGGACTGACGCACGGTACGGCGGGTGCGGTTGTGCTTAGCCACAATCTACCTTTCTATGTGAGGCTCCTGCACCCTCACGGGTGGGGCCTCGGTCTGTTGAATACTGGCCTCCTCGGTTGACCCCGCCGGGATCCGTACGCGACCGATTCGGTCGTTGCTGTACGGCGGTGGGGCGGAGAGCTCGGGGCAGAGTACCCCGCAGCTACATTACTGACACCCGCACGGAAGCGGGCATAGTAATTGCCAGACCCGTCAAGCTTACCGGATGCACCCGGGCTTTACCAGCCTTTTGGGAAATCTTTGGTTCAAATCACTGTGCGTGTGGGTTTTTGATGCATACCCACACGACCCCCACAGGAATTATTTATGCCAGTCAGAGCTATTTAGGCGCGACTTCCCCGAAAAATTGCGGCACTAAGATGTTGGATTGTAATCATTTCGTTATTTTTAACCTGTGTCTTTATGGGAAATAGCTTGAACCACGCCCCCATATCGCCTAGACTAGAGACCATAACAAGCTTGGCGTCCGCCCTTCCGGGAAGGCGGACAGCCAAGACGTCTATCACAACTCAAAACTCTGACGCGGTGCGCAGTACTACCGAGGTACTACGCACCGCTTTCTGTTTGCGCCCAGTTATATACGGCTATATACGGCTGCCTGCCTACCGGGGCGAGCCACTCCTCAACCGGGTCTGCCGATGCCATCTTCGCGTGTCCTCAGGCGCATCGTCTCCAGCACTCAGACAAATCTACGCCACAAAACTGTACCCACACAGCGCAGCAGCTGTACCTTCGTTCGGGGTAAGAAGCTCAGCAGTAACCTCGTCTGGGCTCGGTAAAGCAGAATCTTCCCAATCAAAATCGAATACAAAAAGAACGACTTCCTCATCAGGAACGTCAAAAAGCTCGACAACAGACGGCAGGCTACGCATATCCCCCGCGAGATTATCTGTTACCTCTGCAAAAAGTAGCGTATATGTGAGCAGCTCCCTGTCAACCATCTCACGCCAGGTAGTCCACCCCTCCGGAGCCACAGCATGGATTAGAGAATACGGGGTGAAAACGTGAGTATGCGGACCAAATGTCACCTCTATAGCAGGCCTCTGACCAGTAATTCCACCCTGCAGGGGGCTACTCACAATATGCCAGCCCGCGTACTCCTGATGCACGAGATTCACGGTCGCCTCATAGGTTCCATCACCTACCGTGAAGCGAAGACCCGCTTCTGACAGAAGCTCAGGTTCACCCTTCACATAGAGTGCCGGTCGGCGCGCCAGACAATAGGCCTTCCGCCCATCATAAAGTTCACCCCGCATGCTAAGCCCACCGAAAACATGCACCAGCTCTGAAGCAGTCACGGGAGGTGAGGAAAGAGAGAGCTTCATCCGTTCGTTCCCTAAGTGTTCATAGTCGCCACGCAAGCTAACGGGTCGTATCCTGCGCCGGAGCCGCATCCAAAATACGGCGAATACGCTCACGCCGCTCCGTCAATGTACGCTCAAAACCATGCTGCGTGGGCTCGTAGTAGACCGTGCCGCGCAGAGTATCCGGCAGGTACTGCTGCGCCGCCACATGACCCGGCGCATCATGGGCGTAAATGTACCCCTCACCGTGACCAAACTGCTTAGCCCCCGCATAATGACCATCACGCAAATGCACCGGAACCTGACCGGCAGCACCCGCACGCACATCCGCAATCGCACGGTTAATCGCGTTATACGCGGCGTTCGACTTCGGCGCGAGCGCACAATAAATCACCGCCTGCGAGAGGATAATGCGCGCCTCCGGCATGCCCACCAGCGCCACCGACTGCGCCGCAGCCGTCGCCACCTGCAACGCCTGCGGATCAGCCAGACCAATATCCTCACTCGCCAAAATCATGATGCGACGAGCCACAAAACGCGGATCCTCACCGCCCTCCAGCATGCGCGCCAGGTAGTGCACCGCGGCGTCCGCGTCAGAGCCGCGCATGGACTTAATGAACGCGCTCACCACGTCATAATGCTGATCGCCCGAACGGTCGTAGCGAATCGCGGCGCGGTCCACCGCCTCCGTAGCGTGCGCCAGGGTGATGCGCACCGGCTCGGAAGGTTCAGGGTCCTTCTCCCCCGCCTGTTCAGCCTCGCTAAACGCAATCGCAGCCGCCGCCTCCAGCGAGGTCAGGGAGCGGCGAGCGTCGCCTCCAGAAACCGCCGCGAGGTGGGCGCGTGCATCCTCATCAATGACCGCCGCACCGTCAAAACCGCGCGGATCAGCCAACGCACGATCAATCAGACGCTCAATATCGGACTGCTCCAGCGAATGAACCCGCAACAGCAGCGAGCGCGAGAGCAGCGGCGAAATAATGCTGAACGACGGGTTCTCCGTCGTAGCCGCCACCAGAATCACCCAGCGGTTCTCCACGCCGGGCAGGAGCGCATCCTGCTGAGCCTTCGTGAAACGGTGAATCTCATCGAGGAAGAGCACGGTGGTCGTGCCGTACATGTCGCGGTCGAGCAGCGCCTGATCCATGACCGCGCGAACATCCTTCACGCCCGCAGTAATTGCCGAAAGCTCCACGAACTTACGACCCGGCGCGCGCGCAATCACATGCGCCAGGGTGGTCTTACCCGTACCCGGAGGGCCGTACAAAATCACCGAAGACGGGCCAGCCGGTCCGGCGTTCTCCCCCGCCAACACGCGCAAAGGCGCACCCGGAGTCAGCAGATGCTCCTGGCCGAGAACCTCATCAATAGTGCGCGGACGCATACGCACCGCCAACGGCGCACGAGACGCCGAACGGGAAGAGTGCGCGTACGGCGCAGAGGCACGCGAGGAGGGCTCCTCACTGGAGGCGCCAATCAAGCTCACGCGGTCCCCGTCATCGGGCAACTCAAGATCAAAGAGGGAATCAGCCATAGTCTTACTCTATCGTTTCACAGGAAATTTCGGTCATGACTTCTTGCCTCTGGCACAGGTTAAAGACCCCTGCTAAAGTCACTAACTCATGACCAGAATTCAGAACCTATCATCTAAATTGTGAGCTGCTCTTAGAGGGTCTCACTATCGAGAATCAGGGTCACCGGGCCGTCATTGACGAGCTCCACCTGCATGTCCGCGCCGAACACGCCGGTCTCCACGTGCAGGCCACGCTCACGCAGCGCCTGAACGTAATCGTTGAACAGCGGCTCACTCACCGCACCGGGCGCAGCAGCAGACCAGGAGGGGCGACGGCCCTTCTTCGCATCCCCGTACAGGGTGAACTGGCTGACCGCCAGCACGGGTGCGCCCTCATCAAGGAGGGACTTCTCCCCCTCCAGCAGGCGCAGGTTCGCGGTCTTATCGGCAAGCTTCGCAATCTGCGCTGCACCGTCACCGTGCGTAATACCGACCAGCACCAGGTAGCCGGGCTGCTCAATCGCACCGACCGTCTCACCGTTCACGCGCACCGCCGCGCGGGTCACGCGCTGAATAACTACTCGCATCGTTCACCTTTCAACTGGGTTCATCTTTCAACTTGGAGCCGGCCTTCACCGGGCTCATACATCTCTTTCAACACCACACTCGGCAGCTGTTTTAGACGCGGCTGGTTTAGGGGAGCCGCAGTTCTAGAGGCAGCCGCCATCAGAGCACACCGCGCAACTGCACGGCACGCAAAAACTGGTTCGCCGCCCGCGGGGTACGAAACTCAATAAAACGCTTCTGCAGATGCTGCCCGCGAGCCTCCGCCAGCAACTCCCCGACGTGCGGGTAGCTCCTCCACGTGTACCGAATCATGTTGTCCGGGTCGCGCAGAATATTCTTCAGCGGCGGCTCCACATTATCCGCCCACAGCCTCTGCCCCGTCACCGCACGGCGCACCGTCCGGCGAACCACACGCCACATGACCACCGCACGGCTATAGCGCAGATAAATCACCACATCCGCACGCTCCAGCAGGAGGCCACGCACCTGCGGATACTGCCACTCCGTAATCCACGCAGGCTGCTCAATGAGCGTCTGAACATCCGCCTCAAAACTAGGGCGCGGAGTCCAGTTCGGGCCCCAATGCAACGAGTCCATCTCCGTATGCGGAATGTCCAGGAGGCGCCCCAACCGCGCCGCGAACGTCGTCTTACCGCTACCGCTCGGGCCGGCGATCAGAATACGCATGCTCCCCTCCCCCTTTGATGAGTACACAAATCAGCACACACGCCAGTTGATACAAAGGGTGGGCTGCGACCCTGCACCAGCAGAATACACAGCCCACCCTCAACGGCAACCCCGCACAGCTCAACGCCCGCCGGGTCCACGCCGCACAGGCCCACACCCCCTACGGGGCGCACGACCAAAGACTAGAGAAGATTACTCCTCGTCCTTCTTCTTCGGCTTGAAATCAACGCCAGCTTCCTTACGCTGCTCCGGAGTAATCGGTGCAGGAGCCGCAGTCAGCGGATCAAAACCGTTACCGGTCTTCGGGAACGCAATAACCTCGCGGATCGAATCAACGCCAGCCAGCAGGGACACAATACGGTCCCAACCGAACGCAATACCACCCATGGGCGGTGCGCCGTACTTGAACGCATCCAGCAGGAAGCCGAACTTCTCCTGAGCCTCTTCCTCACCAATGCCCATCACAGCGAACACGCGTTCCTGCACGTCACGGCGGTGAATACGGATCGAACCGCCACCAATCTCGTTACCGTTGCAGACAATGTCGTAAGCGTACGCCAGAGCCGAACCCGGGTCGGTGTCGAAGGTGTCCATGAACTCGGGCTTCGGGGAAGTGAAGGCGTGGTGCACAGCAGTCCAAGCGGAGTGACCCAGAGCCACGTCACCAGACTCAGTAGCCTCAGCAGAAGACTCGAACATGGGAGCGTCAACAACCCACACGAAGGACCACTCGCCGTCCTTAATCAGGCCGGTACGGTGACCAATCTCAACACGAGCAGCACCCAGCAGCGCACGGGAAGCCTTAGCCTCACCAGCAGCGAAGAAGATGCAGTCGCCGGGCTTCGCGCCGGTAGCCTCAGCCAGGCCAGCACGCTCAGCGTCAGTGATGTTCTTTGCAACCGGGCCGGTCAGCTCGCCATCCTCCTGAATGAGAACGTAAGCCAGGCCCTTAGCGCCGCGCTGCTTAGCCCACTCCTGCCAAGCGTCCAGGGTACGGCGAGGCTGAGAAGCACCACCGGGCATCACCACGGCGCCCACGTAGGGAGCCTTGAACACGCGGAAAGTGGTGTCCTTGAAGTACTCGGTCAGCTCAGTCAGCTCCAGACCAAAACGCAGGTCAGGCTTGTCCGTACCGTACTTCTCCATCGCATCCTTGTAGGTCATGCGCTGAATCGGGCGGGGAACCTTCACATCAATCAGGTTCCACACGGCCTCAACGATGCGCTCGCCCAGCTCAATGATGTCTTCCTGATCAACGAACGACGCCTCAATGTCCAGCTGAGTGAACTCAGGCTGACGGTCCGCACGGAAATCCTCGTCACGGTAGCAGCGAGCAATCTGGTAGTACTTCTCAATACCGCCCACCTGCAGCAGCTGCTTGAACAGCTGCGGGGACTGCGGCAGAGCGTACCACGAACCCGGAGCCAGACGAGCCGGCACCAGGAAGTCACGCGCACCCTCAGGGGTGGAACGGGTCAGGGTCGGGGTCTCAACCTCAATGTAGCCGTCCTCAGCCAGCAGGTTGCGTGCCGCACGGTTCGCGTCCGAACGCAGGCGCATGATGCGAGCCGGCTCCGGGCGGCGAAGATCCAGGTAGCGGTAGCGCAGGCGCGCCTCCTCACCCACCTCAACGTGCTCATCAATCTGGAAAGGCAGCGGAGCGGCAGTGTTCAGCACCTCAACGGCGGACACCTCAACCTCAATCTCGCCGGTCGCCAGGTTCGGGTTCTCGTTACCCTCCGGGCGCTTAGTCACCAGACCGGTCACGCGCAGCACGTACTCGTTGCGCAGGTGCTCAAAATCAGCCTCATTGTGGAAAACACACTGGGTGACACCCTCACGGTCACGCAGGTCAACGAAGGCGACACCACCGTGGTCGCGGCGGCGAGCCACCCAACCGGTCAGGGTAACAGTCTCTCCAATATTTGCGGCGGTCAGCTCGCCGTTGGTGTGAGTGCGAAGCACAGACATTCCTTTCATAGCGGGCACCTCACGACTATAGACAGTAGCCGGGTACACGCGGTTGATGATATGCGCACACTGCGTGCGCCTCATATATTGTATCCCCTCCGGGCAGGTCGAGGGCAGAAAAAAGGGTGCGGAGGCAGTACGCGGGTTTGTGCCATAGGTTAGTGTCTTCTGTCGTAGTTAAAAACCCTGGCAGAAGACACTAACCTATGGTCGAAATTTATAGTCTTAGCCTTACCGTATGAGTAGTCCCCGAAGATAGGCAATAACTTCCCGCTCTCTCTGAAAAATATCAGCCCACGTGAGGTGCACGACCGTCCAGCCGGCACGGGTTAGGGCACGGTCGCGGGCGGCTTCGTAGCGGTCCCTGCCGGGGTGATCCACGTATTTCTGTTCGCCGTCGAACTCGAGAATGAGCCGCGCCTCGGGCCAGGCGAAGTCCACCCGATAGTTACGCCCCTCGCACGAAATCGGATACTGCGTCATGGGGGTAGGTAACTCATGTTCCATGAGTAGGCACCGGGTGAGGCTCTCGCCCGCCGACTCGCTGGATGCGTCCACCGCCTGCGCCAGGAGGGGCCCTGCGGAACTGCCGTACCCCGTGAGGTTCAGTAGAATCTCGGTTACTTCGCGGTGTTCCAAGAGCCCTCGCCGCATGATGGAGTCGGCGAGGACTACCGCCTCCCGAAAGGGCATGCTACGAGCGCAATCCTGCAGTGTGCGAGCCACAGTTGTCGCCATGACGTGTGTACCGGGTATTGCGGTCACTGCATTAGGGTCAAAACCTCGCCTGTGCCTGCAGATACGCCCCCTATCGGATGGGCTAGTGGCGGTACTGTACACATGCACGATTGAGGGCGCATTGAGTACATCTAGTCCCCAGAGTGCAGCTGCTGATGTGTGCGAGAAAACCCCCTGAAGACCCATGAGGTGGGCGGCAATGCACCGTACCGCGAGCCGCTCATCGGGAGTGAGCGCCTGAGCATCGCGGGTGTAAATATAGGCTCCTCGCTGAATACGTTGTAACGTTCCTGCCGCTACCATCGCACGGATATGCCGGGCTCCAATACCTCGTGAGTTGAGGATGCGAGGGGTCAGCACGAGAGGGTACAGCTCGGCTGCACGTGTGATTGGGACTTGCACGGCTGGGGTTTGGGGGTTCAGGATATTTGCGGTATTCATGGCTTTATCCTGACAGTCTCTGCGAAGTTGTGGGGCCTGTTCGTGAAATCTGTGGATAACTTCGCTGTTTTGAGGGAAATATCCACTATCCACAGGTTTAGGTTGTATCTCAGAATTTTTGTGCCATAGGTTAGTGTCTTCTGTCGTAGTTAAAAACCATGGCAGAAGTTGCTAACCCATGGCATAAATCCGCACGGCCAAAAGGCACAACAGCGCAACAAAAACCCGCCCGGCAGGGAGGTCAATCCTCCCCGCCAGGCGGGTACACATCCATATGCGGGCCCATATGTAGGCCTATAGCAGCCAGATATTACAGCGGCCAAACACCGCAGGTATTCAGGCCTCTACTATTTACCGATCTACTTACAGGCCCTCAGCACGCACAATCTGAACGTGCAGGTCCTCAGCCGGCGGCATCCACGAAGCCGGATCAGCAGCAACCTGCTCACCCGAACGGATATCCTTCACCTCATGAACCGGGGCACCCGACTCATCCGAGGAAATGAACCACACGAACGGAATACCGCGCTTCTCAGCGTACTTAATCTGCTTACCGAACTTCGCCGCATTCGCAGACACCTCACACGCGATACCGCGGGCACGCAGCGCATCCGCAACATCATTCGCAGCAGACCAGCCCTCATCATTCGTCAGGGCCACAAACACAGCCGAAGGCACCTTACGGCTCGCCTGCGCAAAACCCTGCGACAAAATACGAGCCACCACACGGGTCACACCAATCGACAGGCCAACACCCGGGTACGTCTTCTTACCATTCGACGCCAGCGACTCATAACGGCCGCCCGAACAAATCGAACCCAGCGACTCGTGACCAACCAGAACAGTCTCATACACGGTGCCAGTGTAGTAGTCCAGGCCGCGAGCAATCGACAGGTCAGCCAGCACCTTACCCGGCGCACGGCGAGCCGCCTCCTCAATGACCTCAGCCAGCTCAGCAAGACCCTGATCCAGCAGCTCATGCTCCACCGAATACTTAGCGGCAAGCGCACGCACCTGCTCCACAAAAGAAGCATCCTCAGTGCGGATCTGCGCCAACTCCAGGGCGGCTGCGGCAGCATCCGCGCTCGCACCAGCCTCAGCCTGCAGCTCCTCAGCCACACGCTCAGCACCAATCTTCTCCAGCTTGTCAATAGAACGCAGAACAGCCGCAGTATCAGTCAAACCCAGGCCCAGGTAGAAACCCTCAGCCAGCTTGCGGTTATTCACACGCAGCTTGAACTCGGGAATCGGCAGCTTCGACAGCGCATCAACAACAACCAGCGCCAGGGTCACGTCATAACGGAACGGCAGCTCGCCGTCACCAACCACGTCAATATCAGCCTGAGTGAACTCGCGGGCACGACCCTCCTGCGGACGCTCACCACGCCACACCTTCTGAATCTGGTAACGCGAGAACGGGAAATTCAGGTAACCGGCGTTCTCCACCACGTAACGGGCAAACGGCACGGTCAGGTCAAAGTGCAGAGCCAGCTTTTCCTTAGCCTTCGCAGCCTCGTCCTCCTGCAGGCGAGAAATTGCGTAAACTTCCTTGTCAATCTCACCCTTGCGCAGCAGCTGCTCAATAGTCTCTACCGAACGAGTCTCAATCGGGGAGAAACCGTGCAACTCAAAAGTCTCACGCAGAGTGTCCAGAACATGATTCTCAACCAACCGCTCAGCCGGAAGATACTCGGGAAAACCAGACAGCGAAGCCTTGCGAGCCATACGCGATACTCCTTGACAAAGAACTCGACAACAAAACCCCGGAACACCTCCGGGCATATCTACCCATCATACCAACACCCACCCCAGCACAGCATCCACTCCCCCAGTTCCACCCGCCAAACCCGCACAAACCCGCGGCCGGCAGGTTCGCCCACAACACAACACGACCAGACACTACTCACACACACCCCACAGAGGCTATGCTTAGGAGGTGCACACGCACACCCAAACGGGTGCCCACCACGGGGAACAGCGCAAAGGCGCCCCACCCCCAGCACCCCCGAGTGAAAGAGTTATAGCGGTGACTACCAAACCCGACGACACTGTAAACCTCGAAAAGGCACGCCAGTACGGCCGCGTCTCCGAGGACGGCCACGTCTTCGTCATTGTCGACGGCGAAGAATACGCCGTAGGCCAGCTGCCTGGCGCCTCCGAAGAAGAAGCGCTCAGCTACTTCGCCCGCAAGTTTGAAAACGTCGAGGCGCAGGTTGCCCTGCTCGAATCCCGCCTCGCCAACAACGCCCCCGCCGCAGACCTGCAGAAGGGCATCACCTCCATCGGTGCACAGATCGGTGTGCGCAACATGGTCGGCGACTACTCCGGCCTGCAGAAGCGCCTCATCGCACTGGCAGAGCAGATCGCTGAACTCGGCGAAAAGCAGCAGCAGGCACGCACCGAAAACCGTGAACGCGCCCTCGCCGTCCGTGAAGAAATCGTCGCGGAAGCCGAACAGATTGCCGGCCAGGACCCCGACCAGATTCACTGGAAGAACTCCCACTCCCGCATGAACGAACTGTTCGAAGCGTGGAAGAAGGCACAGCGCGAAATTCACCTGGCAAAGAGCGTAGAGGACGAGCTGTGGAAGCGTTTCCGTGCAGCCCGCACCACCTTCGACCGCAACCGCCGCGCACACTTCTCGCAGCTGGACGACCGCAACGCACGCATCAAGCGCGCCAAGGAAGAGCTGATCGCACGTGCGGAAGAGCTATCCACCTCCACTGACTGGTCTGAAACTTCCCGCGCATACAGCGACCTGATGCGCGCCTGGAAGCAGGTACCCCGCGGCCACCGCCGTGAAGATGACAAGCTGTGGGCACGCTTCCGCGCGGCACAGGACGTGTTCTTCAACGCCCGCAACGAAGCCGAAGCAGCGCAGGACGCAGTCTACGCCGAAAACCTCAAGGTCAAGGAAGCACTGCTCGAAGAAGCACGCGCACTCCTGCCCGTCGAGGACATTGAGGGCGTGAAGGCAGCCTTCGAGAAGATCCTGGACCGCTGGGATGCGGCAGGCCGCGTGCCCCGCAACGACCTGCGCCGTATCGACGGCGAACTGCGCCGCATTCAGGACGAAATCAACGGCGCCGAAGAGGCAAAGTGGAAACGCAACGACCCCGCCAAGGCAGCCCGCGCGAACTCCCTGCTCGCACAGATCGAGGACTCCCTCGCCGAACTGGAAGCAGAGCTCGCCGCAGCTGAGAAGGGCGGCGACTCCAAGAAGATCGCCAAGGCTAAGGAAGCTCTGGAGGCGCGCCGCGCCTGGGCAGCAACCCTGCAGGGCTTCGGCAACTAGGGTCTAGCCGGAGTTCTAGCCGATGGGTAGCACCCGGGGTGCCGGCTGATAGAGGCTGGCGCCCCGGGTTACTTGTCTAGATCAACGCCGAAAAGCCACCATTATCGTGGCTTCTCGAAACACATGTGGCTTCTGCGTGTCTGCGGGGGTTATATTCGCGCCCCCACCCAATGCAGATGGAGGGCACACCGGGTTCATGGATTTTCGATAGGTTAGTGACTTTAACGCGGGTTAAAGACCCACGGAGAAGACACTAACCTATCGAAAACCTCTGTCTAAAAAGCAGACGGCCCCGGATGCACCAGGTAGGCGGGAGCCGGTAATGACATAAGTTTTTCGGTAATGAGTTAGTGACTTTGGGCTGGGGTTTTAACCACCTCCAAAGACGCTAAGTCATGACCGAATATTCACCCGCGTGGAGGCGCCTCCTCAGCAGAGTTTGTGCCATGGTTTAGCGTCTTCTGCCATGGTTTTTAACTACGACCAAAGACACTAACCTATGGCACAATTTTTCGGCGCGGCACGGTAAAACAAAAACGGCCCCGGATGTACATGCATCCGGGGCCGCCTGCTGCGGTTATTATATGTGGAGTCAGAGCTGATTTACATATCGGGCCAGTCACGGTGCAACGAATACTCCGTATCCCCGTCGCCATTGTCATTTAGGTGCCAGCGTTGACCGGTACGAATATCAGCCTTGCGCAGGCGCGGGTTCGGGTTATCCGGCTTACCCATGGTCGGATCGTTCTTGCAACCCCACCTGGTGTCGTCGTAGCTGCAGTCACCAGCCACGCGTCCCACATCAACCCACCACACACGAATCAGCAGCGGGTCGACAGTTTCCTTCGTCAACACGACATCCAGTGCCTGCCAGTCGCCGCCGTTAACACGGAAACGACCAGAGTAAGACACCGTCGCGTAGGCGTGGAAGTTACCCGAACGCTGATACGCATAACTGGTTGCGGTCTTGCGTGACTCTTTGCCACGTGCCCTGCTGACCGGCTTGCCCATCGTGTAGAAACTACCCTCGTCACCGTTGCCATACTGGATGGTCATCTGAGTGGGGTAGGACTCCATCTCCACATGGCCAATCATGAGGTCCCCTTCCCATCGTGCGGTGGGTGCATCAACGTAGAAGTTGACGGCCTGGTTCTTGTAGACGTTGGGGTTGTCATTACCCTGACCAGTACCGAGGTTGTAGGACTGCTTCAGTACAGGGGCCTGGATATCGGTTTTAGCGAACTGGTCCTCAACCTCTTGAAGCATTTCTTCAATAGTGGGACCTTTGGGTTGTGCTGGGTCATTAGAAGTGAAGGTTTTAGCGTCATTAGGTTTGCAATATACTGTATCTCCATCGGTGGTTGAATCAATCGGCTTTTCCTTCATGCGGGCGTATTCACCGGGTTTCCTATCTTCGCTAAGGCACGCAGGCTCCCCGGGGCGGCGATTTTGTGTCTTTCGGGCGTAAAATTTGGCACCGGTCTCATCAATTTTTTCTTCGTAGTTATTTTTAAACCAATCGACCCAATTTTGGTATTCACTTAAAAGGTCGTGAGAATTACTTGAATTATCGCTTGAAACTTCTGATTTGTCTTCCTTATTCGTGCTGGTTGAATCGCCGTCACGTTCTGCTGGCCTATTTTTACGGGTTTGAGATGTCTTATAACAGTGCCCATTAGAATCTGAATTTGTACATTCTTCACTGTATGCATTTTGAATATTTAGAAGAGATGGTAATAGAATTGATGCGAGCAATATGCGCATGCGCTTAGAGATAATCATGGGTTATGCAACCTTAAAATTATTTTCTGTTCCGCTTCCGATAATTTTCCAATATCCCTCGGTATATTTAAAAAAGTAGTTGAAGAGATCATCATTTTTATCTGTATTTGCTCGCTTAGTAATTTCTCCATCGGAGTCGACATACATAACAGTACTCCAGAATCGGCGGAACTTCATGCGGTAGATTTTCTGCTTATCATCATAAATTAGGTCGCCCTCAACCTGATAGGAATCCAGACCGTCCACAACCCATCCACCACGCTTGTAGAGATCTTCAATATATTCATAAAACGGATATTCTTTAGAAGTTTTTTCAACGTACTGAATGACTAGTGCACAGTTCCCTGTTTGAATAGCGTAGTTATGAGCATTCAACCAGTCCTCCATCATACGACTGAGGCCTTCCTCATTTTCAGGATACTGAGCTGGCTCATTACGGGGCTTGGGGACATTCTGTGCAGGGCCATGACCATCGGCTTTGCGGTATTCCCCATCGGGCGCCTTGGAGCCACCCGAGTAGCCTCGGGTAATGACCGGGCTCGGGGTCGCCGAAGCTGATGCAGATTCAGAAGCCGCCGCAGAAGCCGAGGTCGTTTCAGTCGGGGCAGCAGATGCAGTAGCTGCCGCCTCGTTATTTGCCTGCTGGCCACACGCCGCAAGCAGAGCACCGAGGCCCACAAGTGCGCCGCTACCCAGCAGGGTACGGCGATTAAAGATGGTCGAATCCATAGAAGATACGCTCCTATCATCGGTGACAGTGTGATATATGTGCATGTCGGGCCGCTTTTCACAGGTCAAACTGACCACCGGAAGGAAAACAGCCCCGTAGCGCACCCAACAAACGCATCAATGCGTTATGGAACACTACAGCTACCACCCTACCGCATCTTTGTGTCTATTTGCGTTGCTTTGAGTGCAATAGTATCTGAACGTCATTATTCGGACATATCAATGCTTTATGCATCAAATAAATCTACACTCACGGAGGCGCCGCCCCCCCCCCGCAGAATTTATGCCATGGTTTAGTGTCTTCGACCATGGTTTTTAACTACGACCAAAGACACTAACCTATGGCACGAATCCGTAACCTATGACCGGATCCCCATCTGTGACAGGTGGGCGGACGAGCTACACGGCGAGCGCATACATGTCGCGGAGGGCCTCTTCTGCCTCGTCGAGGGCGTATCCGCTCTGGCAGAGAGCATCGCAGCGGTTACAGTAGCGGAGGCCGGCAAGGAACTCGCGGTCGGTCACCTCCGGCAGGTACACCATGAGGTATTCGCCGTTGTCAGTGAAGAAGTCGTCAATGTTAGCGGCGTCCTGGCCGGAGTAGAAGGCGCGGAAGTCTTCGTCATTGTAGTAACCAACCGTGTACATGAGGGGCTCCTTTGGTCGCTCGGCGGAGTGGGTGAGAACGCGTCGTTGTTCTCTACCACCAAAGGTACGGGGCGCCCCTGACAAGATAAGGGGCTGCACCACCCACGCCGGAGAAAAAGCAGAAAATATTGCGTGACGAGGGGTTTTCTGGAGGCGCACTCCCCCGCAGATGCATCGAGCTTATAAAAGCTTTTAACATGCCAAAGCAGCCCACCAAGTTGCCAATACGGAATAGCCACTTGGAGGGCTGGATTGAGAATACACCGCTATCACTAGAACTATGTTGGGGCTTCGTTCTAATCAGACGATGCAATAGCATCACTATTCCTAACTCACCAACCTTTAGAGGGAGAATAATCTACCAAAGGTTGAATCATTGGTATATTAACCGCCAATTCTTACCCCATGCAGAAAAGCAACGATTAGAAAATAGGCATTCATAAATAAATACATGCACAGAATACTGATAATAGATTTAACTATCACCCTCACATGACTTCTATACTTTTTATTATTCAGCCTATTAACCTCATTTTTGACGAGATCAATTCTTACAAGGCATGAAATTGCCCCAATAATTGCACCAACTACAGGAATTACCGTTATAACTAGACCAAAAGGGTCTCCTTGAATTAAGGCAATGGTGAAACCAATAAACAGCCCAATAGTCGTTCCCCTCCCGGCATAATCAACAAAATCACGCATCAAGAGAAGGAGATAACCAGACTGCCAGCGCTTCTTAACCCAAGAATACTTTGCCAGGATATTCTCTTCTTTAATGAGGTTCAGAATGTCATCATAGCTAACAAAATCTGCATATTTAATTTCCTCTATCTCGGAGCAAAAATCCCTTAAAGATAGATAAACCTCCCTAAATGGGTCATATTTAGGGGCGATACCAGTCATTTTTTCCAGCTGAGCCAATGAATCAATGCAATGACTTTGTTCAATAGAGCTTGGCTCCTTTTCAACCCACTTTATAAAATGTTGAACCTTATCTTTAAATTCATTATCTACATCTTTGGGTGGAAACAGATGAAATGGATGATATATATTAAATACAGCGTTCTTTATTGAGGCTTTTCCAAACCGCTTAAGATATTCAACTTTTGATTCTCTAGATATACCAAATTTATTTAGGATACTAGCAATTATCTCCTTCCTGGCAGTCGCATACCAATAATATCCAGTTGATTCAAGAACCATCCGGAAAATAAGGCATAAAGTCGCAAACACCAGTAAAAGTGAGGTCACTGCTGCAATCATACCGAGGTTACCCATAGTCTTTTCCTTCCCAACTCTGCGAATTTCGGTGCTTCTGATTACAGATTAGAAAAGACCCCTGACAAGATAAGGGGTTGTGCCGCCCCGTATGGAAATTCGGTCATGAGTTACGGACTTCGACCATGGGTTAGTGACTCTGGGCTGGGGTTTTAACCCCCACCAAAGACACTAACCTATGGCACAAACCCGTAACCATGACCGAATTTGTGTCTGCGCCGGGTAGTCGGGATCCGGTAATGACTTAGTGTTTTCGGTGATGGGTTAGTGACTTTGGGCTGGGGTTTTAACCATCGCCAAAGACGCTAAGTCATTACTGAATTTTCACCGGCGGCGGGTAACTGGCCGTTTCGATAGGTTAGTGTCTTCACCGTGAGTCTTTAACCCGTAGTGAAGACACTAACCTATCGAAGGGTCCCCACCCCTCCCCCAAACCGCGAAAAGCCACATGTGTTCGGAACACATGTGGCTTCTCAGCGTATAAGTCGGCGTATGAAAGAGCCTACGCCTCCGAGGGTTTCGCGCCAGTCAGGCGGTACGCCTTGTACACGCCCGTCACGTTACGGACCACGTTCAGCACGTGCTCCAGCATGAAGCGGTCACCCAGCTCCAGGGCGAAGCGGTCCACCACGGTACGATCCTCCGAGGTGTGCACGCGCGCATCCAGAATGTTCACGCCCGACTCAGAGATCGCGCGAATCAGGTCGCTCAGCAGGCCCTTACGGTCCAGCGCCTCCACCTGAATCTGCACACGGTACGTAGCGGTCGGCGAAGACGCCCACTCGACCGTAGTCACGCGCGGCTCCTCGTCAGCGTTACGCATGTTCGGGCAGTCGCGGCGGTGCACCGAAATGCCGTTGTAGCGGGTCACAATACCAATAATGTCATCAGGCGGGACCGGGGTGCAGCAACGCGCAATCTTCGTCAGCACACCCTCAGCACCCGGCACAATCACGCCGTTATCGCCAATCGCCTTGCGGGTCGACTTCAGCAACGTCTCGTCAAAGTCACTGACCTCAACCTCGGGTGCCGGCTCGTCACCGCGGTGCACCTCAACCAGGGTGTCAATGACCTGCTTCGGCGTGATTTCGTGCTCACCAATCGCACGGTACAGCGACGCCACGTCGTTCTTGTGCAGCAGCTGAGCCACCTGAGTCATAATCTCCGGGCTCATCATCTTCTGCAGCGGCAGCTCACTGTTGCGCATGCTCTTGGTGAGCATCTCGCGGCCGGCGAGCAGCGCCTCCAGGCGGCGTTCCTTCGCGAAGTACTGGCGAATCTTCGTGCGAGCGCGTGAGGAGCGAACGAACTTCAGCCAGTCCTCGCTGGGGCCGGCGTCTTCGTTCTTCGTGGTCATGATTTCCACGGTGGCGCCGGTGGGCAGGACGGTGTGCAGCGGCACCAGGCGGCCGTTGACCTTCGCGCCGACGGTGCGGTCGCCGACTTCACTGTGGATGGCGTAGGCGAAGTCCACGGGGGTGGAGCCGTTGGGCAGGGCGATTGCCTCGCCGTTGGGGGTGAGCACCACGATTTCGTCGGTGTCGAGGGTGTCAGCGAGCGACTCGTAGAACTTCTCCGACTCCGGGTTGGAGTTCGAAATCTCGGCAATAGACTGCAGGATGCCGACGTTCATCATTGCCGAGGTCTGGGTGCCCGGTTCCTTCGGGTCCTTTGCGGGCGCGCCGCCACGAGCCGCGACCTTCTCGCCGCGCGACGCCGCCTTGTAGCGCCAGTGCGCAGCCACACCGTACTCAGCCTCTTCGTGCATCTTGTAGGTGCGAATCTGAATCTCAAGCGGCAGGTTACCGGGGCCGTACACGGTCAGGTGCAGCGACTGGTAGTTGTTGTTCTTCGGGTTCTTAATGTAGTCCTTGAAGCGGCCGGTCATCGACGGCCACAGGGACAGCACGTGGCCGAGCACGGTGTAGCACTCCGCCTCCTCCTCAACCATGATGCGCACGGCGAGGATGTCGTTGATCTCGTCGAAGCTGCGGCCCTTCGTCTTCATCTTCTGATGAATCGAATAGTAGTGTTTGGGGCGGCCGGTGACGGACGCCTCGATACCGACCTGTGCCAGGCGCTCCTTAATCTTGGTGCGTGCCTCGTTCAGGAACTTTTCGAGCGCGGGGGTGCGTTCGCCGACCATACGCACCATTTCGGCGTAAATTTCCGGGCTCATGGCGGCGAAGGACAGGTCCTCCAGCTCCCACTTGATCGTGTTCAAGCCCAGGCGGTGCGCGAGCGGCGCGTAAATCTTCAGGGTCTCTTCTGCCTTCTTCGCGGCAGAAGCCTGCGGCACAAAACGCCAAGTACGCGCGTTGTGCAGGCGGTCGGCAAGCTTGATGAGCAGCACGCGGATGTCCTTGCTCATGGACAGCACGAGCTTACGGATCGTCTCAATGGAGGCGTTCTCGCCGTAGGTCATCTTGTCCAGCTTGGTCACGCCGTCGACCAGGTAGGCGACCTCCTCGCCGAAATCTTCGGTGAGCTGCTCCATCGTGTAGTCGGTGTCTTCCACCGTGTCGTGCAGCAGGCCGGCGGCGAGCACGGGGCCGGTCGCGCCCATCTCCGCAAGAATCGCGGTCACAGCGACCGGGTGGGTGATGTACGGGTCGCCACTCTTACGCTTCTGACCCTCGTGGCAGCGGTTCGCCACCTCGTAGGCGCGCTGCAGCACCTGGATGTCTTCGTCCGGGTGGTAGCGGCGCACGGCACGTACGACCGGCGCAATCATCGGGGAGAAACGGATGGTGCCGCCGTGCGAATCGGAGGCTTCCATCTTGCTGCTGCGGCTACCGAAGACCAGGCGATTCGGCACACGTCCGCCAGCAGCCATGACGCGGTGCGAGCCGCGTTTCTTCTTTGCGTCAGACGAATCAGTTTCAGGCAGAGGAATCGGGCCAGCGGGCCGAACCGCGGGCTTCTCGGCGGTCCCTGCAGGGTTCTCAGCGTTGGTGTTCACGGCAGGTTCTGCACTCATTCCAGGCTCCTTCGGACTCAAGATAATCAGCCGCACACTCAGGTTCCTCATCGTTGAGGGCTATACCGGCCAAACCAGCCATCAGCAGGCTCAAACGCGAGCGCACAGTATCTTCACTTCTTATCCTACCCAGCGGTCTGGAACGCGCCAAACTATGCGACGTTTTAACACACCAGAGCGCGTTGTTTAGGAAATAATCGGGCACACTAAAGGGGAGCCGACACCTCTCGGTATCGACTCCCCTATCCTTAGCAACGCCAGTAGCGCTGGCGGAACGCTGGCTAACCGTTCAGGTTCACGCGGTGAATCTCAATGGTTGCACGTGCCGGCTTCTTAGCGGGCTTCTCGGCCGCCTTCTCGTCCTCTGCGGAATCCTCGGACTTCTCGGACTCCTCAGCCTTCGCGGGCTTAGCAGCCTTCTCAGCCTCTGCGGGTTCCTCCGAAGAGTCACCCTCAGCCTCATCAGCATCCTCAGCGTCCTTGAAGTTGCCGCTCTCCACCTTCGCGGTGTGCTCACGAATCTGAGGCTCACCCAAACGCAGCGAAGCATACAGCGGCGCAGACACGAACAGCGTGCCGAACATGCCCACCAGAATACCCACAAACAGCGACAGGGACAGATCCTGCAGAGTACCCGCACCCAGGATGAACGCACCAATGAACAGGATCGCGCCCACCGGCAGAACACCCACAATAGCGGTGTTAATCGAACGGACCAGAGTCTGGTTCACCGCCAGGTTAATCTGCTCGGCAAAGGTCGTGTCGCGGCGTTCCAGCACATCCTCGGTGTTCTCACGGATCTTATCGAACACCACCACCGAGTCGTACAGCGAGTAGCTCAGAATCGTCAAGAAACCAATAATTGCACTCGGAGTAATCTCGAAGCCGAACGCGGCGTACAGGCCAACCGTCACCACCACGGTGAAGAACAGACCCGCAATAGACGCCAGCGACATCTTCCAGGTACGGAAGTAGAACGCCATACCAATCAGCGCAAGCACCACAAACGCGACCAGACCCCAGAACGCCTGACGGGTCACATCCGCACCCCAGGTCGGGCCCACAAACGAAGAGGTCACGTCATTCTCAGAGACGCCGTAACCCTCCTGCAGAGCCGCCTTCACCTGCAGAGTCTCATCATCGCTGAGTTTGCTCATCTGGGCACGAATCGTACCCGGCGCAATATTGGTCACGCGAACATCCGAAGCGTCCTTCGCCTTCTCGTGAATAATGCGCTCACCCGTAGCAGTATCAACGTGCGCAGTCTTCGAGACCACGAACTCCGAACCGCCACGGAAATCAATACCCAGGTTGAAGCCGCCACCAACAGCCGGAATCAGAACCGAAACCGCCATCAGCACAGTAGCCAGCAGCAGCCACAGGCGGCGCTTACCCACGAAGGGGTACGAGCGGGCACCCGAATGCAGGTCATTACCGAAGCGGGCAAAAGCATTAGGTTTCACATCGGTAGCCATGCTTAGCTCTCCTTCTTCTCATCAGAAGCAGACTCGTCAGCCTCAGCGGCAGCACGCTCTGCACGGCGACGCTCAGCAATGCTCAGCTGCTTCTCCTCCGGGGTGCGGAGGCGACCGGCACCACGGTACAGCGGCGTAGCGCCCAGCGACTCAGGCGACAGGCCCGAGTGGCGGTGACCCTCACCAAAGTAGCGGGTATTCGCCAGCAGAGTCAGCATCGGGTGGGTGAACAGGTACACGACCACAAGGTCAGCAATCGCAGTCAAACCAAGGGTGAACGCGAAGCCCTTCACCGAACCAACCGACACCACGTACAGCACCACAGCAGCCAGCAGGTTCACAGCCTTCGACGCCAAAATAGTGCGGGATGCACGCTGCCAACCGTGGTTCACCGCCGACGGGATCGTGCGGCCCGCACGGATCTCATCACGGATACGCTCAAAGTAGACGATGAACGAGTCAGCCGTAGCACCAATCGCCACAATCAGACCCGCCACACCAGCCAGGGACAGGCGGTAGTTCAACGCCCAACCCAGCAGCGCAATCGCCTCGTACGAAATGATGCCTGCAACAATCAGCGACATCATCGTGACAAAGCCCAGCAGACGGTACTGGAACAGCGAGTACACGAACACCAGCAGCAGACCAATCAGACCGGTCAGCAGACCCACACGCAGCTGCTCCGAACCCAGAGTCGCAGAAATCTGCTGCTCCGACTGGATCGTGAAGCTAATCGGCAGGGCACCGTACTTGAGCTGATCGGCGAGAGCCTTCGCCTCCTGCTCGGTGAAGTTACCGGTAATCTGCGGCTTACCATCAGAAATTACTGCCTGCGACACCGGGGAGGACAGCACCTTACCGTCCAGCAGAATCGCGAAGCGAGCGCGCGGATCATTTGCGTTCTTCGCACGAATCGCGTTCAGGCGAGAAGTGATGTTCTGGAACTTCTCACGAGCCTCATCGTTGAACTGAATGTTCACAGCCCAACGGCCCGTAGTCACGCCCTGGCCGCTCGTCTCCTGCGAGTGGCTTGCGGTAGAAATATCGCTACCGCTCAGCTCCACAGGACCCAGAATGTACTTCTCCTGACCGTCAGTGGAACACGCCACCATCGGCTTAGTCGGGTCAGCACTATCGGCATCCTCATTACGTGCCGCGGTGCAGTCCTTCGCCTCATACTGCTTGTACAGGTCCGCAGTAATCCAGTTACGGTCCGAACCGTCAGTCGGCTCCGCGGACGGCTTGGGCAGCTTATCGTCCGCAGTGCGGGCATCCTCAGCCACCGCAGTACCGGCACCGGCTACAAGAACCGGGCGGAACGTCATATTTGCAGACGCCTGAATCAGCTGACGAGTCTCAGCGCTAATCGTTCCGGGAACCGAAACAACCACATTATTACCCGAACCGAAAGAGGTCGTAACCTCCGCCTCCGAAACGCCAGCACCATCAACGCGCTGACGAATAATCTCAACCGCCTGGTTCAACTGCTCCTGGGAGACGTTCTCATCCGAAGAGCCGTTAACCTTCGGAGAAAGAATCATCTGAGTACCACCCGAAAGGTCCAGGGCGAGCTTCGGCGCCCACGAACCTCCCGAATAGGTGCTACCGAAAATACCGGCAGCCATAACAACCATGAGCAGGACCATCGAGAGGAGCGCCCCTCGCGCGGCTGCAAGCGGTGAACGCTTAGCCATAATGTTCCTTCTTCGTGTGAATAGAATTGAGTGTTCTACAGATTCCGTAACGCGAAAACCCGACGCCGCTCATGGGGCGCCGGGCTCATACGCGCTGAATTACTTAGCAGTATCAGAAGAGGTATCGGAAGCGGGAGCTTCGGATGCGGTAGCCTCGTACGCGTCCTCGGTCAGGGGCGCTGCGGGGGCTTCATCCTCAACAAGGTTCAGGATCGCGTTCATGGACGCAGTAATCACAACGCCCTCTGCAATCTGAAGCTGCAGCTTGTTGTTATCGAGGTCGGTGCTGACGACGGTGCCGTAGATACCCGAACCGGTCATCACCTGGGTGCCGGGGACGAGAGACTGCTGCATTGCGCGCAGTTCCTCCATCTGCTTACGCTGACGCTTCTGGGCGGAGAACATCATCCAAGCCAGCAGCGCCATCATGGCAATCATAATCAGGAGGTTAAAATCCATGGTCTCACTTTCACATCCGCACCCGTGCCGCTCACCGCGAGGGTTGAGCGTACCAGAAGGTGTGGAATCGTAGATACAGTACGTATCCATCCTACGCGAGAGCATGAGCTTTAGTGACCCGAACCAGCATTTTTGTGAGGTTAACCTGAGTTTTGGACTCTCTCGGCGTAATTTTCTGTCCCCAATGAAGCCCGGCAGCGCCTACAGAGAAGCCCGCGGGAGGTTGCTACCTCCCACGGGCTACTACTGTGTCATCAACTGCTGTGTTATCAGCTGATGCGGGTATAGAGTTGAATCGGGTCTAGAGTTGAATTTCGGGCGCTTCCAAGCCGAGGTGCTCCCACGCCGCGGGCAGAGCCACACGACCGCGCGGAGTACGACCAATCAGGCCCTCACGCACCAGGTACGGCTCGGCAACCGTCTCCACGGTCTCCGTCTCTTCACCCACCGCAATGGCGAGGGTGGACAGACCCACCGGGCCGCCGCCGAACTTGTGAATTAGCGCCTCCAGCACGGCGCGGTCAAGGCGGTCCAGGCCGCGCGAATCCACCTCGTACATGTCCAGCGCGGTTGCGGCGTCGGTCGCGTTGATGCGATCCACGCCGTTGACCAGCGCCCAGTCACGCACACGGCGCAGCAGACGGTTCGCGATACGCGGCGTGCCGCGGGAACGACCAGCAATCTCCGTGAAGCCCTCGGAGGTAATCTGCATGTCCATCAGACCCGCGCTACGGCGAAGCACCAGCTCAAGCTCCTCCACCGAGTAGAACTCCAGGTGACCGGTAAATCCGAAGCGGTCACGCAGAGGACCGGGCAGCAGACCCGCACGGGTCGTCGCACCCACCAGGGTGAACTGCGGCAGCTCCAGCGGAATAGAGGTCGCACCCGCACCCTTACCGACCACAATGTCCACACGGAAATCTTCCATCGCCATGTAGAGCATTTCCTCAGCCGGACGGCTCATACGGTGAATCTCATCCAGGAACAACACCTCCCCGGGAGTCAGCGAAGACAGAATCGCCGCCAAATCACCCGAATGCTGAATCGCCGGGCCGGAGGTGATGCGCAGCGGCGCCTCCATCTCTGCCGCAATAATCATCGCGAGAGTGGTCTTACCCAGACCGGGAGGGCCCGAGAGCAACACATGGTCGGCGCTACGGCCACGCATCTTCGAAGCCTCCAGCACCAGGGACAGCTGCTGACGCACACGGCGCTGACCCACAAAGTCGTCCAGGGACTTAGGGCGCAGTGCCGCCTCAATCATCTTCTCTTCGGGCTCTTCTTCCATCGCCACGAGGCGCTGGGCGGGAGCTGAAGACGCCTGCGTGCCGGGCACCTGACCGGGAAAATACCCGCCGGAAACCAGGGACGCCGCGGGCTGCGGCTCATAGGGATTCTGGCTCATAGAATTCTTCTTTCACAAAAGTTTGAGTGGGATACGTCGAACAGGGCGCGCCGCTTAGTGGCGGCCCACCGTGTTCTGAGTACCCAAGGAGGCGAGCACACCGCGCAGAGCCACACCCACCGGCTCGGTCTCTGCGGCAGGGTTGTGCTTCACGTAAGCGTCAATAGCGGCGGAAGCGTCTTTCTCGCTCCAGCCCAGAGAGGTGAGAGCGTCAAGCACCTGCGGCTTCCAGACGATGCCCTGGCTCAGCGGCAGCTCATCGGTCTGACCATCGCTGAGAATCAGCTTGCCGGCAAGCTCCAGCACAATACGGCGGGCACCCTTCGGACCAATACCGGGAACCTTCGTGAACGCCTTATCGTCACCGGTCGCCACGGCGCGCTCCACCTCCGAAGCGGTATGAACACTCAACACCGCCAGAGCAATACGCGGACCAATACCGGAAACCGACAGCATCATGTCAAACACTTCACGCTCGGCAGGCTCCGAAAAACCGTAGAGAGTCATCGACTCTTCACGCACAATCATGGAGGTCAGCACGGTAGCTTCCTCACCGGTGCGCAGCTTGGAGAGAGTACGCGCGGTCGCGTACACGAGCATGCCGAAACCGTTCACGTTAATCACCGCGTGATCAAGGCCCACCTGAGCCACACGACCGGTCAGGGATGCAATCATTTCTCTCCACCTTTCAACACCGCGCCCCGAATCAGACTCGCGGCAGTGTGAGGGCACCGGGAACTCCGACACCCACAGAACGCACTCCCCCAGTTCAACGGGGAGACACTACAAGTATATTAGAATATTTCTTCTGAAATCAAGCATATATTCGAACTTCTTAGCGAATACATACGAGCCAACAGGAGACGGCACACAGGCCCACGAAGGCACCTCTAGCGGCGGCATCTCTAGCGGCGAGCACGCGCCTCCGCCTCCATCCAGGCACGCTGCGCCGGAGTCAACGACCCGCCACGGCGCGCCTGCGCCGGGCGTGAACCCTGGTGAGTCTGCGTCTGGGCCGCCATGTTGATACCCGAACCAATGCCGCCGCCACGCCAGCCGTGACAGATCGCAATCGCCAGAGCATCGGCAGCATCGGCGGGCTTCGGCATGGAATCCAGCCCCAAAATGCGGGTCACCATGCGGCCCACCGACGCCTTGTCCGCGCGGCCGCTACCGGTCACCGCCGCCTTCACCTCCGAGGGGGTATGGAAGAACACCGGCACGCCGCGCATCGCCGCAGCAGAAATCACCGCGCCCGAAGCGTGCGCCGTACCAATCACCGTGTTCACCTGCTCCTGAGCGAAGATACGCTCAATCGCCAGGGCATCCGGCTTGTAGGTGTCGAGCCAGTGGGAGGCGGCGTTGAAAATCCAGAGAATACGCTGGTCCAGGGACTCCGCCGGGATTGTGCCGGCAACACCCACGTTCACGAAGTGCGCCTTACGGTCGGCAGTCATGTCGAGCATGGAGAAGCCACAACGGGTCAGACCGGGGTCAACACCCATGATGCGGGTTGCACCCGGCACACGCTCCACGGCGGCGGCAGTACGGTTCTCACGCATGCTATCGCGTGCGGCAGGTTGAGCGGCGGCCATCATCTCCCCTTTCGACAAACTCCCTATAGAATCTCTAGATTCTAGCCCTTCAGAATCCTAGCACCCGGTACCGGGGCACGCCACGGGAACGGTCACCGCACGCGCCCTCAAACGCAACATCCCCAGACGCTAAGAAGCCACTCCCCCAACCAGCCACCCTACGGCGGCTCGGTTAAAGGAGCGGCTTCTTCAAGCATCAGATATCAGAATCTGAGCGATTACTCAGCTTCCAGCTCTGCCATAACCTCAGCAGAAACGTTAGCGTTCGAGTAGACGTTCTGAACGTCGTCGAGCTCTTCAATAGCGTCTGCCAGCTTCATGAACTTCTTAGCACCCTCGGCGTCCAGGTCAACCTGCATGGTCGGGCGGAAGACCGGGTCGTCGTTGTTGTACTCCAGGCCAGCCTCGTCCAGTGCCTTACGGATCTCAGGCAGGTCGGTCGCTGCGGAAACAACGGTGAACACGTCGCCCTCGTCCAGAACCTCTTCAGCACCTGCATCCAGAACAGCCATCAGAACGTCATCCTCGGTCAGACCGTCAGTCTTGGTGACCTCAGCAACGCCCTTACGCTCGAACAGGAACGCAACCGAACCCTGGTCAGCCATGGTGCCGCCGTTACGGGTCACAGCCAGGCGAACCTCAGACGCTGCACGGTTACGGTTATCGGTCAGACACTCAATGTACAGAGCGGTACCCTGCGGGCCGCGTGCTTCGTACATGATTTCGGTGTAGTCAATGGTCTCACCGGTCAGGCCAGCGCCACGCTTGATTGCGCGGTCAATGTTGTCGTTAGGAACGGAGTTCTTCTTCGCCTTCGACACAGCCAGGTCAAGAGCGGGGTTACCAGCAATATCAGCGCCGCCCATACGTGCTGCAACTTCAATTGCCTTAATGAACTTCGCGAAAGCCTTCGCGCGCTTAGCGTCGATAGCAGCCTTCTTGTGCTTAGTAGTCGCCCATTTAGAGTGACCGGACATTCGTATCTCCCTTAGTCAAAACCTCTGTGCGGACACGGCGAAACGTCCCACGCACCGTACTGTACTCACATAACTATACCGTAGCGGAGGCGCACACCACCTCAGAAAGTGCACGCCACCACCCGGAAGGATGCTAGCGGGGGCGAGACGCAGCCGAAGCGCGTGCCTTCTCCACCAGCGAGTCGTCAATAGTGTTCGGCGTGAACTCGCCAAACTTACGCTTAGCCGCCTGCTCAATCAGGTAATCCGAAATCTTCGGGTTCTTCGGCAGCAGCGAACCGTGCAGGTAGGTGCCAATCACGTTGTGCACGCGCGCACCCTCATACGAGTCGGTCACGTTGTTGCCCTCGCCCTTGGTGACGGTAGCCAGCGGGGTGCATCCGGCGCCCAGGTAAGTCAGACCCGAGTGGTTCTCAAAACCAATCACAGTGCCGAACTCCTCAGACTCCTCAACAATGTTGCCAATCAGGCGGTCATCGCCGCCAACCGTGTGCGCATCAAAAATGCCGATACCCTTCAGCACCTCACCCTCACGGGTGCGGAATTCCTTACCGAACAGCTGGTACAGACCACAAATAACGAGCATCGGCACGCCAGCCTCAGCCAGCGAGCGCAGCGTGTCACCGTTCGCGTGCAGGTCATCCTGAATCACGGACTGACCGGAATCCTGACCGCCGCCACCCAGAATAATGTCAACATCTTCCGGGAAAGGCTGACCGGGGTTGTGGTCCAGAATCTGCACGTCAAAGCCGTGCGCCTGCGCGCGACGAGCCAACGCCAGAGTGTTACCCCAGTCGCCGTAAATGTTCATGTCGAGCGGGTACAGCTGCAGAATACGCAGAGTCTTACCGTTATTGGGGCCGGAGGCGGGGGTGCCCTCAAAAGTGTGAGTTGCCGTCATTAGGAAACCCTCTCAACGTCAGTGATCTTTGCGAGCTCTTCACGCAGAGCCAGCATTGCGGTGTAGGTGCAGAAAATACGCATGGGCGCGTTACCGCTGGAGGCGATGAAGCCCTTGAGCGCATCGGCGAGGTTCTCGTTGACCTCGTCAACCTTCACGCCGTCATGCTCCAGGCGCAGCGCCATATCCCAGGCACGCACACCCGAAACCATCTGCACGCCGGTCTTCTTCAAGCTGTCGAAGTCAACATCCCACAGCCAGGACACGTCACGGCCGTCAGCGTACTGGTCGTTAATCGTGATCATGGTGGCGTAGTCGTCAGCGTTCGCGCTCGCCAGGGACAGGCGGAAACCGCTCGGGTTCTTCACCAGCAGCAGCTGCAGCGGGCGGCCGTTCACGTTCAGAGTCTCACCGCGACCGAAGGCGGGGGTAATCTTCGCCAGCTCCGCAATGAGCTTATCTTCGTTGAGCTTCTCGCCCATGACGGCGCGGGTCAGCGCCATAGCGCCAGCCGCGTTGAAGATGTTGTAAATGCCGTAGAGGTTGATCTCGCCGACTCGCTCCACACCCGCCAGGTCGAAGGTTGCGGAGGTGCCGGAGAAAGCGGTCAGGGTGACGTCTGCGTCGGGCAGGGTTGCCTTCGCGACGGTGCCGCCGCGCATCTCATCGTCCGAGGGGAAGTACGAACGCAGGGACTCATCCAGGCCGTAGTACTTGACGGTCACGCCAGGCTGCACGTTCTCAGCGAGGGAGCGGATGCGCGGGTCCTCACGGTTGAGCACCACGGTGCCGGTCGTTGCGGAGGCGACGGTCGCCAGCATGCGGCGGGTCGTGTCAATCTCACCGAAACGGTCCAGCTGGTCACGCAGAACGTTCAACAGCAGAGCGTAGTCGGGCTTGACCGCCTTGACGAAGTGCACGGCGTGCGCCTCGTCCAGCTCAAGCACAGCGATATCAGCGTCAAGCTTGCCGCCGAGAGTCATCTCGCCCAGCAGTGCCGCGGCAACACCGCGCACAAAGTTCGAACCGGTGCGGTTAGTGAAAACCTTCAGACCCTGAGCTTCAAGCAGCTGCACAGCCATCTTCGTGGTGGTGGTCTTACCGTTCGTGCCGGAGACAACAACCACGCCGTAGGGCAGCTTCGCGAGCTCTTCAGCGACGAAGTCGGGGTGCAATTTTTCCATGACAAGGCCGGGGAAGGCGGAGCCGCCGCCGCGAAGCTTAGTCGCGGCGCGTACGCCCTGGCCGAGAAGACGAATGAGGGGTTTGGACATGCTTACCATTTTAGTACACGCACGCCAACGGCTGAATGGTCCGCCGGGACTCGTTCGCTCATGCCGGAAGGGGCAGGGCGCGGGGGGGGGTAGTTAGAACAGCGAACCCTGCACCCGCACCCGCGTGAACTCTTGCGCAGGCTCCACCAGCACATTCCGCCACGCGGCAGTATTCACCAGGAACGCCACGTCAGCATCGCCGGTGTGGGCGCTCAAAAACTGACCCGCCGCACCCGTGCAGAAGAAGCCAGCCGCCCCGCTCTCGGTGCCGGAATCGCCCAGACCAGAGTCGCACGGTGCCAGCGGCTCCGGTGGCTGCGCCCGCAGTGCCGCATACGGGCGGTTCATGGCGAGCGACGGAATCCACGGCTCATCCAGGGCGGTGAGCGGCACCTCCGGCTCGGTGCGCGCCAGTTCGGCGAGCGCTTCGCGGGCGCGGGCAACCGCCTCCTGATGGGCGGTGCGAAGCTGCGCGCCGGGCAGCGGGTTCGTCCAGGCGCGGTACTTGCTCGCCACCTGCTTGACCTGCGGAATCTTCGCGAGGGCGGTCACGGCATCTTCGGCGCGGCGAATGGCCAGGCCGTCGGGCGCGAGAGCAATGTAGGTGGCGGTGGCGACCGCCTGCTCATCCAGGCGGCGCGGGGTCGAATGCAGGGAGCTCGTGCCGACCTTGTGCGTGCCGTCCGGGAACGTCGCGATGTAGAGGCGGTGCTCCAGCATGGCGTAGGCGCGCATGGATTCGGTGAGCGTTCCGGGGTACAGGTGCGCGCTGTGCAGGGCGGTGAATTCGTCGCGGGCGGTGCAGCGCGGGCACTGCTGGCCACGCTGGATGCGGGTGCCCTCGGGGCAGGGTACGCGGCGGATTCCGGCGGAGGTAATCCCGGGTTCGGGGGCGGATTCGGAGGCGGCATCGGGGGCGGCGTCAGCGCTTACGCCTGTGGTGTAGCCGGCGCAGTAGCGGTAAAGTTCTCCCTCGCTATCGCGCGGAATACGCAACCCCAGGTAGGCGCCGGGGGTCAGCGGAATCTGGATGCGCACCCCGCTCGGAACGCCAAGCTGCGCGGAGCTACTTTCCTGGATAGGGGCGCTCTCCCCCGCCGCTTGAGATGCCCGGTGATGAGCTCCTTCAGCGGCCCCGCCAATGGCTCCACCGGGCACGACCGGTTCCACCTCAATGAGCGGGCGGCGATTGGACCAGCGGATCTGCCTCCAGATGAGCAGCCGCGGCGCGCCTGCAGAATCACCGGCGGCATCATTACCGGCGGCGGGCGCAGTAGCTACAGTAGGCACAGTAGCTACAGCAGGCGCGGCACTAAACTCGTCGAAAGCAGTCTCAAGCAGGTTGGGGTAGTCCATAGCATTCCACTCTAGCGGGTCTGGCGCATCTAGTGCTGGCGGTTCTAACGGCTTCGGCTGGTTCACGGCTCTGGCAAGTTCACGGCTCTGGCGGGTTCGTTGTGCGCCCCCAAATATTTGGCACACCCCAGACACTCCGCGCATTCCCGCCGCACATCCTCGGGGCACGTCCGCGGGGCGCAAAAAGAGGCCAGCAGCCTTCACGCTGATCCGCACCCCTCGCAGTGTTGCCGTGCCTTCACGCACGACCGGGTGGGTTCTCAGTTGAGGCGCTGACCTCTGTGGTTGATGCAGGGCGCTTACCCTGCCAAGCCGGAAAGCGATCGGTGACCGCTATTTTTCGGTGAGCTATGCGGTGTTTATGGAAGCCGGAAGCTTCCCCGCAGCGACGCTGCACTTAAAACTTTGCCATACATAGCAGACATAACAGCATTCAAATGAGAATTAAACGCCTAATCTACGCATTTATGACACAGAATTTATGTGCACTGGTTAGCAAATTGAAGCAATGAGTGCAGATTTTCAAACTCACCAAGCTACCCAACCGACTAGCCGGGCTGTCTAGCCGAGGCGAGCAAACCCCTCCGCAATAGCCACACGCATATCGTCCAACGTGCGGGACATGGTCTTGGTGTGAGCGATAATCGGCAGGAAATTCGTATCCCCACTCCAGCGCGGCAGAATGTGCTGATGCAGGTGATCAGCAATGCCCGCGCCGCCCACCTTGCCCTGATTCATGCCAATGTTGAAGCCGTCATTATGCGACACCTCACGTAGAACCTTCATGGCAAGCTGGGTCAGCTGTGCAATCTCCATGGTCTCCGCCTCGGTCGCATCATCATAGAACGGGATGTGACGGTACGGGCAGACCAGCAGGTGGCCGGGGTTATACGGGTAGAGGTTGAGAATCACGAAGGCATGCTCGCCGCGGTACACAATCAGCGACTCCTCATCACTGCGGCTGGGCGCGGTGCAGAAGGGGCAGGTCTTCTCGGTGTAGTCCTTCTGGCCACCGCTCACATAGGCGGTGCGGTGAGGGGTCCACAGGCGCTGGAATTGGTCCGGTGCGCCGGGCAGCTCGAAGGAATCCTGCACCGAGGCTGCGGTGCCATGCTCGGGGGTCGTGTTCTCGCTCATAGTCCCATTCTATAGCCCGCACGCGGCAACGGGAACGCCCCATCCGCTATGCGGGCCAGATATGAGATGACTCCCCCGGCAGCGCGCTTAGCTGTGCTGCTTTTCCAGGTGAATGATGCGGGTGGCACCCTCAAAGGTCATGGGGAAGCTCAGCACGCCGTCCTCCATGACGAATTCCTTAGTTTCCTTATCGGAGGCGTACGGCGCGTGGCTCAGCTTCGCATGGTCCACGTGCGAAATGTAGCTGAAGTTGCCGGTCTTCGCCTCGAAAGTGCCCGCCCAGAAGGGGGTTGCCAGCTCTTCGTGGTTCAGGTGGTAGGTGACCTCGATAATGCCGTCGTGAATGACGGCGTCCATGTAGTTCTCAAGGTTGGTAGAGTCCTGCTGAACCCAGGTGCCGTCCATGATTTTCTGCGAGCGCGCAACGGCTGCCGAGGAAGGCATGGGCGCCGCGGTGAAGGCGGTCTGTTCCTGAGCATCCGGCGTATAGCTACCGGCACCCGCCGGCGCGGGGGTCTCAGTGGGCTGGGTCGCGGTCGGGTGAATCGACGGGTCATGCGAGGTAATAACCGCCGCCTTAATTCCGGTGCTGTCGTCGCCGGGGGCGGAAACAGCGCTGGGCTCTACCGTCTCAAAAGCTGCGGGGTCAACAACCGCACTTGCGGAGGCGTTATTCGGTGCGGGTGCGCACGCGGTGAGGGAGAGCGCGCTGACGAGTAGAGCGAGCGCGCTCAGAGTGGACTTAGGTACCACGAATGTGTCCTAACAGAGTATGTGTTTGAGTGAGTTTGTGAGTTGAGTGGTGCCTCCCCGTGAGTGAGGTGGGGATACGACAACACCCCGTAGCGCATTGAGGCTACAGGGCGTTCGATAACCGGCACAGTAGATAGTTTATAGGCTCTGGCTAGGAGTTTCACCAGTAGCGGTCATTTTTAAAAAGATAGTTTGGTCACATTAGACCTTAAGGCGGGGCATTTTTCACGGGCGCAACCCTCAATTTGCACTCCACACGGGCTATTTTTGCCTCGACAAGGCAAAATATCCCGCTCGGTGGCAAGTGCGGCGCTTAATCTGCCTACACGTGGGCTCGGCACCCAAACCCACCGCCACAACGGGTACGCGGTGTGGGTTTGAGTGCCGAGCCTCAACCGAACTGTCATATATGCGCTGCTATCTGCGCTACCGCAGCCCAGCTACTGTTCGCAGGCTCCTATTATTTGCGGGAACGCAACGAGAACTTCTCACGAATAATCGTGAACGTCTGGCGGGTCTCCTCCAGCAGGGCGACCGGCTCCTGCTCGCGCACCGCAACCTCATGAGATGCCGAGGAGTCGGCAGGTTCACCAGCCCGCGCGGCGCCGGGCGCGGTGTTCGGGGTAGCCTCCGCAGAAGCTGCCGCAGCAGCACCCGGAGCGCCAGGAGTACCAGGGGCAGTAAAGCCCGCGGCGGCGCTGAAACCGGCGCGGCGTGCCGCCTCCGCATCCGAAGGAACCGGGTGCACACCGTCTTCATCCACGACCTCACGCAACGTGTAGTCGCGGGCTTCACGGCGCGCATACTCACGAGCCAGCAGGGCACGCAACTCAGAAATCTCCTGGCGAAGATCGTCCACGTCAGCCTTGGTTGCGGGGTACTCCTGCTCCTCCCTGCCACCAAACTTTTCGATAATCCAGCTCGCGAGCGCACCGGTAGCAACCGCGACCAAGCCCCCGCCGTACAGCATGACGATCACGGCGATGACCCTGCCGATACCGGTGACCGGGTAAACGTCTCCGTAGCCGACCGTGGCGAGGGTCGTGAACATCCACCAGTAGGCGGTGGGCAGGTCACGAATCATCGCGCCCGGCTCGGAGGACTCCACCGAATAGATCGACAGGGCAAACATGAAGATGAAGATCGCGGTGTAGCCGAAGAGCTTCATCCCCAGTTCGGAGAGCCTCTTGTATTGGCGGTTGGCGGTCAGGTGAATCATGGCCAGGAAGCTAACGATACGCCACGCCGGCAGCAGCACAATCGCCAGGTTCATCAGGTTGTGCGTGATGAAGTAGAGTCGCCGCGGCGCCAGGTACAGGCGCACGCAGTAGTCGGCGGCGAAGAGGCCCCACAGAATCATCTGAATGATGTTGAGGTACCCGTCGTACGGCTCCTGAATACGCGTGCTCATGATGGGCGCGGCGAACGCGAGCAGGTACAGCACGGACGCCACGAACATGGGCGTGGAGGAGCGTTCCTCCCACGCCGCCAGGTTCTTCTCGCCGCGGTACTTGCTGAGCGTGCGGAACAGGCGGGTGCGCGGAGTGCGACGCGGCGGGTCCGTGACGGTGCGGGTGACCGTGCGAATGGTCGTGGTGTGCGTTTCGGGTTCGCCCGCATCAATAATCTCGGCGGCACTATCAGGGTTACCCTGGGTGCCTGCCTTCTGGGTGCCAGCTTTCTGGTCGCCCTTGCCGTGCGGGTGATGCGTGGTGCGGGTGATGCGACGCTCCTCGCGGTGCGTACCGTCCGGCGCGTCGGTGGTGGCGTACTCTTCGACGACCTCTTCGTAGTCGTCGTCGGGGTCCAGGTCGGTGGAGTAGACGGAGTGGGTGCTGTCCAGGCGGGCGCTATCAATCTGCACGGCATCAACCTGTACTGCCTCCATGCCGGGGGCGGTAGCCTCTGCGGGGCTACTTGCTGCAGCACTAGTTTTGGCGGCACTGGATTCTGCCGGTGCCGACTGGGTATAACCAGCCTTCGTGGTATTCTCAGCGGCGGCTTCAGATGCGGTAGTTTCAGATGCAACAGTTTCAGGGCGCGCAGACGCACCCACCGGGCTGTTCCCCGGAATATTGCCCGAGGTATTCCCCGAGGTATTGGGTGCTGTGCCGTTCTTTACCGTGTTGTCTGTCTGGTTCTGTTCTGCCTTATCCATAGTGTGAATGATACTCCACGCCGTTGCGTTTGCGTTTCTATTTCGTTGCACTGTGACCTTGTGCTGTGACCTTTGGGCGGCGGTCTTTACACCGCGGTTTTGTGCACGATACTGTGTCGAAATCGGGCGGCGGTTCGGTTGCGGTGGAGAACCGTTCGGGTGCGAAGATGACGGTGTATTGTGCGGGTGTGGATCGTAAGGAGCGTAGTGTGCCTGCGGGTGGCCGTGTGTTTGTGGAGGATTTGGGGGTGCGTGCTTCGGCGGGTTCTCCCCTATTTTGTGGTGTGGTGACTTCTGATAGTACTGCTAGCTGGAATGTTACGGCCCTCGGCGGGCGTGCCTAAGAGCAGCTGCGGCGCTAATAAAGCCTGCACAAGGGAAAACAGGCACCTCTGGTAACGATTATCTTTTGTATTAGAGGTATATTAAGAACGGACTACCCGCCGTTATTAACCAGCCGTTATCAATCAATGGAGATACACCGATGACCGCTCAGTCGCCTGATACCACTGAGGTTGAACTTCCCAAGTTCTACGAATTCATTCCCAGCATTCTTGCTTACCTATCTGACGGCAACTCCCGCACCAATAAAGAGATTTATAGCGCTGTAGCAGAGCGCTACCCGCTTTCTGACGAGCAGCTACTACCCTACCTGCCGAACGGCAAGCGTCCTGTTTATGTAGACCGTATTAGTTGGGGTTTGACCTATCTCAAGATGTTCGGTGCGGTTGATTCCCCTCGCCGCGGTCAGCAGGTTATTTCTGACGAAGGCTTGAAGCTGATTGAGGCTCATCCTGGGGGCATTCCTGATGATGTCGTCGCACATATCGTTCGTTCCGCCCGCAGCACGCGTGAGCGTTCCCAGTCTGATAGTTCCGAGCAGGACCCGCAGGAAACCCCGAAGACCGTTACCAAGACTGTTGCCGTCACGACTGCACCCTCTGAGGTCTCTGATAGCACCCCGCAGGAACTCATTGATGAAAGCATCACTCAGATTGAGTCCGCGCTGACGCACGATATTTTGGAACGCGTCCGCGCAATGTCTCCGACTGCTTTTGAGCATCTGGTGGTGGATGTTCTGTTGGCGATGGGCTACGGCGGCCCGGCAGGACGCGGCACCGTTACTCCGGCTTCCAATGACGGCGGCGTGGACGGAATCATTGACCAGGATGCGTTGGGTCTTTCAAAGATTTATGTCCAGGCTAAGCGTTACGCCAAGGACAATGTGGTGGGACGCCCTGCCCTTCAGAGCTTTGTGGGCGCACTGCATGGCAAGGCAACGCAGGGAGTGTTCATCACGTCGAGCTCCTATACGTCTGACGCACGCGGCTATGCGGAGGAACTTGGTGGCGGAGTTTCCCTCGTTCTGATTGATGGTGAGCACCTGGCGCGCCTCATGATTAAGTACGGTGTTGGCGTACAGGTGGCACGCACGTACACCATCATGAAGCTTGATGAGGACTTCTTCGACGAAGCCTAAACGTTACACAAGCGTGGGGTGGAAAGCATGTAGCTTTCTGCCCCACGCTTTCTTTTGGGTTAGCCGCCTTTTGGGTTAGCCGCTGGAATGTTACAACCCTCGGCAGCCGCGCCTAAGAGCAACCGCGGCGTTCAGAGTGTGGTGGGTGCGCCTCCGCAGGCCCGGGCGTATTCCCCCGGAAAGCCAGCAAATACGCGGCAAACCACCGCATCAGCACGGTGTATAACCCACCCCCTTTATGGTGACAAGTAGTCGCCAAGCTTAGCCATAGCTAAGCGGAAAAGACGGTGTTCAAGAGCACATACTGAAAGGTAAGACAGTCTCACTAAGGAGATTCATCATGACCACCGTTGTGTCAAACACTTCCAAAGCACTCAAGTCCCCCTACGAGGACACCCTCAAGCGTCTACTCTCCGATGCGCGCGCAGAAGCCGTCGAATCCAGCGTCTCCGAACTCGAGCGCCTGGCAATCTCCCACGACGCATCCCACTACCTGCTCGTGCCCGCCGGCCTGGTCCGCCCCGACTCCGCCGAAGATGTCGCCAACATCTTCCGCGCAGCCGGCGACCTCGGTCTGCCGCTGACCTTCCGCTCCGGCGGCACCTCCCTCTCCGGCCAGTCCAGCGGCGACGGCCTCATGATCGACACCCGCCGCCACTTCAAGAAAATTGAGGTCCTTGAAGACGGCAAGAAGGTGCGCGTGCAGCCCGGCGCGACCATCATGATGGTCAACAACTACCTGGCACCCTACGGCTACAAGCTCGGCCCCGACCCGGCATCCTGGTCCGCATGCACCGTCGGCGGTGTGGTTGCGAACAACTCCTCCGGCATGTCTTCGGGCACCAAGTACAACACGTACAACACCCTCGACTCCATGGTGTTCGTACTGCCCAGCGGCACCATCATCGACACCGCCGAGCCGGACGCCGACCAGAAGCTGCGCTCCCTCGAACCTGAACTCCACGAGGGCCTGCTGCGCCTGCGCAAGCGCGTGCTTGAGAACCCCGAGTCCATGGCGAAGATTCGCCAGCAGTACTCCATGAAGAACACCATGGGTTACGGCCTGAACTCCCTGGTCGACTTTGAGACCCCCGTGGACATTCTGCAGCACCTGCTGATTGGTTCGGAGGGTACCCTCGGCTTCGTTGCTTCGGCAACCTACCGCACCCGCCCGATTCTGAAGAACATTTCCACCGGCCTGCTCGTGTTCGACAACCTGATTGACGCGGCACGCTCCGTGCCCGAACTGGTCGCTAACAAGCTGGCAACCGTGGAGCTGATGGACGCCACCAGTATTCGTGTGGCTCAGCGTACCGGCCAGGCTGCGGAGGCGCTCGCCGCCATCGACGTGAAGGAGCAGGCCGCCCTGCTGGTTGAGTTCCAGGGCAACTCCGAGCAGGAGCTGAGCGACCTTGCCGCCGCTGCGGCACCCATGTTTAAGAGCCTGCCGGTGGCTTCGCCGGTGTCGATGACCAGCAAGCTGTCTGAGCGTAACGCCCTGTGGGCGGCACGCCGCGGCCTGTACACCACCGTTGCGGGCAACCGCCCCTCCGGCACGAACGCACTGCTGGAAGACGTGGTTGTGCCCGTCGAGGTTCTGGGCAACACCTGCAGCGACCTGACCAAGCTGTTCGACGCACACGGCTATAAGGACTCCGTGATTTTCGGTCACGCGAAGGACGGCAACATCCACTTCATGCTGAACGAGCAGTTCCGCGACCCGAAGCAGCTGGACCGCTACCGCGAGTTCACCGAAGAAATGGTTCAGCTGATTCTTTCCGCTGACGGCTCGCTGAAGGCTGAGCACGGTACCGGCCGCATCATGGCGCCGTTCGTAAGCCGCCAGTTCGGTGACGAGCTCTTCGACGTGATGCGCCAGATTAAGCGCCTCATTGATCCGAAGGGCTTCATGAACCCCGGCGTGCTGCTCGCCGAGCCGGACACCGACTACGTGACCGACCTGAAGGTCGCCGAAACCGTCGAGGAAGAAGTTGACCGCTGCGTGGAGTGCGGCTACTGCGAGCCGGTCTGCCCCTCCCGCAACCTGACCCTGACCCCGCGTAAGCGTATTGTGCTGCGCCGTGAGATTGCCGCCGCCGAGTTGAACGGCGACCACGAACTCGCCGAGCGCCTGCGCAAGGAGTACGAGTACTACGGCATTGAGACCTGCGCCGTGGACGGCATGTGCCAGACCCGCTGCCCCGTGAACATTAACACCGGTGACCTGATTCGCCGCCTGCGTTCTGAGAACCAGGACAAGCTGGCCGCTACCGGCTGGAAGGTTGCCGCACAGCAGTGGGGCATCATGGACAAGGTCGCCGGCAAGGCCCTGACCGTGGCGAAGAAGCTGCCGTTCCCCGTGGTGCACGGCACCACCGACATTGCCCGCAAGGTCATGGGCGACGACATGGTTCCTTCCTACAAGAAGGACCTGCCGGTTGGTGGCCCGGCGCGTAAGCCGCACAAGGACGCAACCGCTGAGATTGTGTTCTTCCCCGCCTGCGTGAACGCCATGTTCGGCGGCGTGGACGGCGACGGCAAGCACGACCCGATCAACGCAACTCAGGCGTTTATTCGCCTGTGTGAGCGTGCGGGCGTGAAGTACCGCATCCCGGACAATATTGGTGAGATGTGCTGCGCTACCCCGTGGAAGTCGAAGGGCTTCACCGACGGCTACTCGATCATGAGCGACCGTGTGCTGAAGTCCCTGTGGGAGGCTACTGACGGTGGCCGCCTGCCGGTCGTGTGTGACGCTTCGTCCTGTACTGAGGGCCTTGAGGTGATGCGCGAGAAGGTTATTAAGGCGCTTGAGCACAAGATCGTGAATGGCCTGAAGCCGGGTGAGCCGGACTTCTCACGTCTGCGCATGTACGACGCGGTGCAGTTCGCCGCCGATAACATGCTGGATAAGCTGAGCGTGTCTGCTCCCCTGCCGTCGATTGCGTTGCACCCGACCTGCTCGATGACTCACCTGGGTACTCAGCCTGCGTTTGAGAAGATTGCGAACGCGATGAGTGACGACGTGTACGTGCCGAAGCACTGGGGTTGCTGTGGTTACGCGGGTGACCGCGGTATGCTGCACCCGGAGCTGACGGCGAGCGCTACGGAGGCGGAGGCTGCGGAGCTGAGCGAGCAGAAGCAGTTCGCCGCATACATTTCGGCGAACCGCACCTGTGAGCAGGGTATGACGGAGGCAACCGGCCACACCTACCAGAACGTGTTGCAGCTGCTGGAACGCACCACCCGCTAAAGGGCTGAACGCATAGCGGCATAAAGAAGGGACCCGGCGGGCTATCTGATGTGATAGTCGGCCGGGTCCTTTAGTGTATAGGGGCTATAGCAAGATATTTAGAAAATTAGGAAATATATTTTATTAGATTAATGGATATATAAAATTTCCGTCACCGTCATCTATTATTTTTACACCACCATCCAGCATTGTTTTATAAAATTTATTAACTTCAGAAAAATTTTTTGATTTCCTAAATTCAAAATGGTCACTTAAATCTACAACCTTTCCGTGAATCTTCGCACCCTTAATAGACTTTCGAAAATCCGGATAAGTGTGACGCTTCCGCTTCCTTCCCTTACGACTACTTTTATTTTTATACATAAAATACAAATAGTATCTATACATCCATAGCTGATCCGAAAACTCATTACCACAATCACATGGCTTCTCATACCAAGAATCTGGATCTAAATCTTCCTTTTCTGAACATACAGGATAGTGCGCATCCCACAACGCTTTAGCCGCCGACTCCGCAATCCCATCATAATTTCCATTCTTTCGATAGTAAACAATGGTAGCAAGAATCATGTTAATATCATCTATTTTTGAATCGATTACAGACCGACAGATACCATTTATTGAATCTGAATCCATCTTTTTATCATAATTAAATATAATAATCATAAGAAGATATGAATAGATTTCTTGATTCGACCCCGAATCAATGAATTCGTTAATCTTATCCTCCAAAGTATTCTTTATTCGATCAAAGTAAGCACTCGCAGCCCCTTCAACTTTACCTATCACATCATCCTTATCTTTACCACTTTTTTCAGAGACTGTCTCTCGCACAAGAATTTGAGAAAAATCAATAATTTTCTGCGTTATGGTTGAGTCCATGAAGGATAAATCTAACACCCTTTCAAATAGACTCATACCAGTCAGATAGTGAGGTTCAAAAAATATATCAACCAAGCATTCTCTATAATCATCTCCAAGAGCTTTAACTATAGGTTGCGGATGGTACGAGTTGCCTATCTTAAGAGGTCTTATAGAATTTGCAAGAACGGCGGGTATGCATTTTAGACTACCCCTATTTCCTCGCTCTTCTTCCGATACACAATAATCAATAAACTGTGAAATCTTATCCTTAACCCTCTTTTTCCCAAGATTTTTTATACTATTACCTGCTTCTTTTGGCATTTCAGGAAGAGTATCAAAAAAAGTAAATATAGTATCTTTATTTTTATTCCCCTCAAACGGGAAGGATTCAATCTTTGTTTTCGAATCATTCAAGGACAGAGAATACTCTCTAATTTTTTCATTAAGAGACTTTTTGAAGTCTATTAGCTCCACGTCGGCATTAAAAGCAAATGTTATATCATCAACAAAGCGTGCAAATGAATACCCGTTATTTACGTCAAGCAGTATTTCATCAAACTTACACATATACACTTCAGCTATAATTCTTGTAATCAGGTTACCCGTCGGCAACCCGTGAGTCTCTCCGCTTTGCGAGTTTTGAATTAATCTATCTAGCGATTTCCCGAATGTATAGTCTTTCCAATCATTTACACCAATATTTCGCTTTGCATTATCTTTCCCCTCGAGCATCCACTCAATACTATGGGTATAAATAGAATGATAAAAATTTTGGACATCCGTTATATATCTTTTATTCTTCCCGAACAGAAGAGTGTTTCTTAAATCCTGAGTGATAGCAAATTTAAACACTTCACTGCTAAAAAACTTTGACATCGAATTTTTATTCTGCAGGAATATATTTGAAATCGCCTCCTTTTCTTGCTCTATGTAATATGCAAGGTTTCCATATGAAAAAAGGTTGATAAGTTTATATTCACGCCGTGTATGCAGATTCTTTGGAATAGTGAAAGATATCGGGGTTGTCCATTCCTTCCTAATCTTCACTCTTCCGTCTTTTTGAGAAAAATAAAGGTCTTTCCATCGATCTCCATCATCGAGCCAGTTATAAAATCCAGATAAATTAAATATTCCTTCATAGAACTGATCATTACTTATATACTGTTCTTCTTTATATGCACCAGATCGATTAATAAACTTATTTGCCAAAGAGTCAAAATATCCATATTTAATTAAACTTTCAGCACTCAATATTTTCGAATAGTATCGCTCTAATTCTTTGCGGTATACTTCCGGAAAGATAGATGCTATTGACTGTGACCCATTACATGAACTCATTAAAATCCTCCTATGTAAAAACAATAATTATAAATATCATCATAATGTTTAAGCATTCATAGACGTCCTTATCCGAATCGTACAATTACTGGTATCTCCGAACGGCGACGAACGTAAGTACCATCATTCACATTAGCACGAAGACACCCGCCCGGACTAGGAAAAACTAGCCTAAGACACAGCTTTCCACGCCCTCACTCCCCTACCCTCGCCTCCTCAAGGTGCACAAAGAAACCACCCCCTCCGCAGTTTGTCGCCGCAGGGGGTATATATGGCCTCGGTGCCAGTTCACCAGCTTAGCTGGCCACAGTCAACTGCAGTCAGCCCGCACCGGCCACACCTACCAGAACGTGCTGCAGCTGCTGGAGCGTACCACCCGCTAAGGGCTGAGGGCATAGCAATGCTTAAAGAGGGACCCGGCGAGCTATCTTATATGATAGTCCGCCGGATCCCTCTTTAAGGATTATTCAGCCTAATTGCTCTCACTGTCGAAGAGACGAGCATGAAGCTCCCCGCCAGTCTCCGTCACGATAATGACCGGCTTACCGCCCGCAACCTTGCGTACGCGGGCGAGCGTGTCAGCCTCATCTTCGCCGGGAGCAACGGGGATAACCTGACACTCCCCTCCCGCCTTCTGTGCAGCGAGCGCAACAAGTGCCCTATACGAGCCCGTTCCTTCATCACCTCAACGCTTGCCATACCTTCACCCTTTCAAATGCGCTTCAACAGCAAAGTCTACTACTTCTTCGTAAACAAACTTTGCTTCCCGAAAAACCCGGCGGGCTATCTGATGGATAGCCTGCCGGGTCCGTTTTCGTCTGCTACAGCACTTATTTTCGACTATTGAATAGTCCAATAATCAATACTGCTATTGAGATGCCGTAGAGGATTCCAAGCACTAGGTCGCTGACATTTGACACTACGTTCAAGATAATTGCCAGGATCAAGAACAGCATCCCAACAGGAACATACTTATTCGACTTCATACGCTCGTGCTCCCTCAACAATCAACAGCGATACATCATTTTCAGGACCATCCAGCTGCCCATTTTCTGAATGGCTATGGACGTTCGCCTTACTACCACGCTAGCACTCTGGAGCTAAAAACTAGCCCGCGACACAACTTTCTGCGCCCAACCACACTCCCCCGTCCAACCGCCATAAAACGTAAAAACCACCCCCTCCGCAGCTTGTCACCGCAAAGGGAGTGGTTTCTATATATAAGCTAGACTAGTAAGCCTAGTGCTACTCAGCAGCCTCAGTGCTGGGCTTGGGGTCTTCGTTCACGCGGTTGCGGATATCTCATAAACTGAGAAATTAGTTTTCAATGTCAACATATGAGGTAACGGGAGGATGTGCCCAGATCTCAACGCAACGTGATACCGGGAGTTTAATTTCTCGCCGGATATGAGGCGTTTCTTTTTCACCATGGTTGTCGTTCCTTCATGTGGGTAAATGAACCCTACCGTGACTTCAAGGAGTACGCGTGATTTCTCTCGGCAATCTATGGGAAAACTAGCCTTGAGAGCGAGAAAAAGACGGCCTGCGGGAAACAGCGTCAGTGGCCTTAACGTCAATAAAGTTCATAGCTTGCAACTGTTGGTCAGGCTATTCGCTAGATGCATCCTTTGCAAATCATTAAGGTTCTCAGGGTCAGCTCCCCCGCCCCTAACACATAGAAAAAGACCTGGTGGATATTACTTTAATAATACCCACCAGGTCTTCTTCATCTAAAATTTTAAAAATTCCATTCACCTACATGTGGAACATGCTATCAATATATAAATTAAAACAAATTTGACATACAACTAAATTCATTAACTACTTGCACCGCTTACATTTAATTTTTTAATGACAGATTCGAGCTCCTTAATAGCTTTCCCCAGTTGATCTGTTGTATATTTGTCATTCTTACGATTTTCTGGATGATGAACTGAATTTCTCACATAAACACAGAGAGGAACATTAAAAGGTTTATAAGACTTTACCTCATTTCCATTAACATCCTTCTTCACAGACTCCTTTAGCCAAATCTCAGTTGAATTTACACCACACTCATTTAGACTCTTAATTATTTCATTTTCCCGTAAAGGCTTACCTTTATTGACCTTTACCTGAAAATGGCCATAAAGTTCATCCATAAATTCAACACTTGGAACACCGAAAACATAATAATTAATTGCATTCCATGAAATGTATGGCAAATTGCATTTGTTTAATTCAGTATATGCAAAAGTCCTTCCACCATTCTGATTATCACCAAAAATAATAACGGCAGAGTCATCAGGGCTGAAATTTTGCAACATATAGGGGGAATGTGTCACAAGGAGAACCTGTTGCTTTTTAGAAATTTCCCTTACTGCCTCGATCAACTTGATCTGAGCCCTCGGATGCAACCATGTTTCAGGCTCGTCCAAGCCAAAAGTAATACGATGGGGCTTATCAAAACCTCCTGTAGATTTCCTGGCATAAAGTTGCAGTAAGGCCAACATAAACGCCCTCTGCAACCCTGTGCCTTTATTTGCCAGGTCGGTTTCATCCTCCCCATTATTGCCATTAGATATAGAAACATATCCCGATTTGAGGAAAGAGGAGGTATCTGGCATTTCAAACATAAACTTTGCCTGAATACCAGTCGCATATTGCTTGGCAAGTATCTCACTCAGCTCTTTACCCAAACCAAACAGTGCGTCCTGAACACCACCATTGCCATTTTCAATAAATAAATTACGATGAGCTATGTTAAAACTGTCCCATAATTCGCGTGAAGCAATATCAGATATACATCCCGCAATAAGCTTTCCAAGAGTTTTTGTACCCGACATATCTGAATGGTCTCCCGGAGCTTCATCAGCATATATGAAATTTAAATCTAATAATTTTTTAAATGTCGCATCGATTCCCGTAGCATTTTCGTACTGTTTATTCTCCTGGTTCCAGAAAGCAACTTTTTTAGAATCAATATTTACTTTCTTCCCATTCTGAATAACAGATTCTTCTCTCGATTGGCGTCGCACTCGTAAAATTTGCCCCTCCCCGTTAGGGTCGTCAAATAGATATGTAGCGAGCTTTACTAAAGATCCCTCTTGTAAAATTTCATCCCAATTATCTTCAGCAATATCTATAATAACTTTTGATAAATCTGTATTATTTGCATAAATTTTTGACTCATCCTTAGACGAAAAGCTCCTTATATAGTCAAGTGCGTGCATTACACTCGATTTACCGCTATTGTTTTCACCCACAAAATAATTTAAGCCCGGCGATAAGAAAATTTCTTCTTTTCCAGAGAAACAACGTATATTCTCTAGCTCAACGCGCTTGATGTACACAATACCTCCTTGTATAGTTACGAAATAATTAAAATAAGTTTCAGAAACATTTACCTGATAAGCTCCTCCTTAAAATTGCGAACAATAAACCTGTCACATAAGGTACTCATATACATCCAGACATCCTTATCCGAATCGTACAATTACCGGCACCTCCGAACGGCAACGAACGTTAGCGCCATCACTTACACTAGCACGAAGACACCCGCCCGGACTAGGGAAAACTCCCCCACAACACACTTTTCTACCCCCAACCGCACTCCCCCACCCCACTTCCTCAAGGCACATAAAAACCACCCCCTCCGCAGCTTGTCGCCGCAAAGGGGGTGGTTTCTATATATAGGGTAAGTTTCAAGTCCGCCGGCTCAGCTAACCACGGTCACCCGCAGTCAGCATCGCCGGCGAACCCGCATCCTAACCCTAACTACTCAGCAGTTTCAGCGCTGGGCTTGGGGTCTTCGTTCACGCGGTTGCGGATATGCTCCACAATACGTGCCACAGCCTCATCCACAGGCACACCGTTCTCCTGCTTGTTGCCGCGGAAACGGAACGAAACAGCGCCGTGCTCCGCATCCTCACCGCCAGCAATCAGAATGAACGGAACCTTCTCAGTAGACGCAGTACGGATCTTCTTGGTGAAGCGGTCCGAACCGTAATCCACCTCAACACGCACGCCGTGCGCACGCAGCTTGTCCGCGATCTCGGTCATGTAGTCGTTGAACGCCTCAGCCACCGGCACACCAATCACCTGGACCGGTGCCAGCCACGCCGGGAACGCGCCCGCATAGTGCTCAGTCAGCACACCCAGGAAGCGCTCAATCGAGCCGAACTTCGCCGAGTGAATCATGACCGGCTCCTGCACGGTACCGTCCGCAGCCTGGTACTCCAGACCGAAACGGCTCGGCTGGTTGAAGTCATACTGAACGGTCGACATCTGCCAGGTACGGCCAATCGCGTCCTTCGCCTGAACCGAAATCTTCGGGCCGTAGAACGCAGCTCCACCCGGATCCGGTACGAGCTCCAGGCCGGTCTCCTTCGCAACCTGCTCCAGAACCGCGGTAGCCTCTTCCCACTGCTCATCGGTACCGATGAACTTGTCCTTCTTATCGCCCTCAGTGTCGCGGGTGGACAGCTCAAGGTAGAAGTCAGTCATGCCGAAGTCCTCAAGCAGGCTCAGCATGAACTTCAGCAGGTGACGCACCTCGTCCGGTGCCTGCTCCTTGGTCACATACGAGTGCGAGTCGTCCTGGCTAATCATGCGCACGCGGGTCAGGCCCTGCAACACACCGGACTTCTCGTCACGGTACACGGTGCCGAACTCGAAGAAACGCAGCGGCAGCTCACGGTACGAACGGCCACGAGAACGGTAAATCTCGTTGTGCATCGGGCAGTTCATAGCCTTCAGACGGTAATGACCGTTATCCAGCTCCATGGCCGGGAACATGCCGTCCGCATAGTACGGAAGGTGACCGGAAGTGTAGAACAGGTCTTCCTTCGAAATGTGCGGGGTGCTGACGTACTGGAAACCCTCCTGAATGTGGCGGGTACGCACATAGTCTTCCATCTCGCGCTTAATCACGCCACCCTTAGGGTGAATCACCGGCAGACCCGGACCAATGTTCTTCGGGAAAGAGAACAGGTCCAGCTCACGGCCCAGGCGGCGGTGGTCGCGGCGCTCCGCCTCAGCGATGCGCTCCTTGTACGCCACCAGCTCGTCCTTAGTCGGCCATGCGGTACCGTAAATACGCTGCAGCATGGGGTTCTTCTCAGAACCGCGCCAGTACGCGCCACCGGCACGCATCAGGGCGTAACCGTTAGCGATTAGCTTGGTGTTCGGCAGGTGCGGGCCGCGGCAGAGGTCCTTCCAGACGGTCTCGCCGGTCTTCGGGTGCACGTTGTCGTAAATGGTGATTTCACCCTCGCCGACCTCCACGGATGCACCCTCGGCAGCATCCGCACCAGAACCGGGGCCCTGGCTCAAGGAGAGCAGCTCCAGCTTGTACGGCTCATTCGCCATCTCGGCGACAGCCTGGTCGTGGGTGACCACGCGGCGGCGGAACAGCTGACCGGACTTGATGATCTTAATCATCGACTTCTCGATCTTCTTCAGATCTTCCGGAGTGAACGGCTCAGCCACATCAAAGTCAAAGTAGAAGCCGTCAGTAATGTACGGGCCAATGCCCAGCTTAGCGTCCTTACGGTACTCCTGCACCGCCTGCGCCATCACGTGCGCAGCGGAGTGGCGCAGAACGTTCAGGCCGTCCGGTTCGTGAATGAAAACCGGCTCAACGGAGTCGCCAGCAGACAGCTCGTGGGAGAGATCAACGAGCACGCCGTTCACGCGTGCCACAACGATCTTCGGGTCGTCAGCGAACAGCTCAGCGGCAGTCTTCGCGGTGACCTCGCGCTCCTCACCAGAAACGCTAATAACAATTGCTGAAGAATCAGCGGCAGACATAAGTCTCCTTAACTCAGGCGCGCGCGTGCCACTGGGGCGCCGCGGGTGCGCATACTATTCCGCACTGTACTGGTGCACGGACACACACCATCTTACAACGGCTCCCAGGCAACGCTCAGCTTAAGGGCAGACTAGTCCGCATGATGCTCACGCGTATGCTCATACACGTCAAGCACAATGTGGCTAATGTGGTCGTCCTTCAGACGGTAAATGGTGGTGCGGCCCTGCTGCTCACGGTCAATCACGTGCGCCTCACGCAGGATGCGCAGGTGGTGCGATGCGAGAGGCTGCGAAATGCCCAGGCAGGTGTGCAACTCGCTCACACTGTGCGGGCGGTGCATCAGGTGATGCGCAAGCGCCAGGCGCAGCGGGTTCGCGAGCGCAGAGAAAATCGCGACGGATCCGCCGAACTGTTCCTCCCAGTCTTTGGGGCAGCTACCTTCAAGGAGGGGCGCGTTGGCGGGCACCTCGTGGTCGTGCGCCGAGGCATGCTCGGCGATGTGCGCCGCTACATGGTCTGCGGGGTGGTTGTGGGTGGTGTTAGTTTCGGTCTGGTCTGTGGTCTGGTCTGTGTGCTGGCTCTGAGTCATAGTATTTTCACCTTAGGTACAGGAAGGGGGCACGTCAAGAAAGTGACGCCTGTGCGGCGTGCTTTCTTGAGCGTGCCCCTCTCCCCTATGTGCGCTCTTGAAGTGCGCTAATACTACATGCGCGGCCGCTATCGGTTAGCGACTGCCACCTGCAGGTAACCCTCAGCGGACTTTACGCCCTTATCGGTCACTGCGCGGTAGCGGACCAGCGGTGCGAAGCCCTGCTTATTCTTAGCGGATACCGCGATGCCCTGGGTGCCGTCGGGCAGGGTCACCACACGGTAGGTGCCGTATTCGTCGCTGTATGCGCTGACGGCCTGGCCGCGCTGGTTGAGCAGCTCCAGCTTCTTCACGGTCTCGCCGCGGCTGAACGCGCCGAAGGACGCCTCGTCGTTGTTCAGGACCGCCACGTTCTGGGTGGTGCCCGAGTACAGGGAGACGGAGTCCTCACGTGCGATGGGGCTGTTCTTATCCACCACGTGCACCTTCAGCGGAATCGAGTACAGCTGTGCGGCGGATCCCTTCTTCGCCTTCACATCGGACATGCGTGCGGGTGCCTTGCCGGTGCGGTTCACGGTGATGCTCGTACCCTTATCGCGGCGCAAATCCCAGGTGGTGCCGGTGACGTCGTGGGTGTTCAGGTCGATCGAGTAGGTGCCGGTCTTGCCGTTGGAGGCAAAACGGATGCCGGTCTCCGCGCTGGAGAACTGGCCGCCAGCGGTGTTGACCTTCTCCTTGTTGACCCAGCGGCTGGGGCGGAAGTTCGGGGTCTGCTCGATTTCCTGGAAGTTGTAGTCGCGGGCGTACCGGTAGTTCGGGGAGGTCTTATGCGACTGGTGTACGCTCTGCGCAACTGCGGTCTCACCGGAGTAGACGGTGGCGTGGTGCTCGGCGGGCTGATAAATCACGCCGGAGCCGGTGCCGGTCTTACCGTAAGCGTCCGAGGGGTACTTGAACTTCACGGCGTCCGAAGACTGGTTCACTGCCGCGTTCTGGGTGTCTGCGTCGCTGATGCGGTCAGCGTTGGGGGTGCGCACGGCGGAACGGCGCACGGTCACGGGGCGTGCAATCTTGTGCGCGTCAGCATTCGAGGCGGCTGCCTGGTTGTTGCTCTGCGGCAGAACCTGGGTGCCTTCGCGGCGTGCGGTGTTCTCAGCGGACTCGGTGTAGTTCACGGGCATCCACTGCACCTGCTGCCAGGGGAACTGGTTGCCGGTGAAACCGCTGGGAACGAAGCTTGCGAACATTGCCGCCAGCTGCGGGTCTTCCTTGTACACGTTCTTACCCTGGCGGGCGTAGGGTGCGTAGGAGCTTGCCGCCTCCAGGTTGAATGCGTTGGTGAAGAGGTTACGGTCAGCGATGATGAAGCCGTATTCCTTCATGGCGGTCAGAATCATGCGGGTGAGCTGGTCGTCGGCGTGGCCGGTGTTTGCCAGGTGCTCTTCCACGTCAAAGCTTGCAGGCAGGAAGCCGCGCTGACCCGCACGGGGTGCGTTCGGGTACTTGTTCACGTCGATCTTGCCGTCGGTGCCCTTCGCCGGGAAGGAGGAGGTCAGCGAGGAATAGTCAGCGGCAGTAATGGAGACCATGTGGTTGATCTTGCCTGCTTTGAGCTCGTCCACACCAATCTGGGTGAGCTCATTTGCCAGGCCCACCACGGAGGAGGTGCCGTTCTTGAGGGTCAGCCAGTAGTTGTCTTCGCCCACGCCGCCGAAGTTCGGCTTAGCGAGCATGTAGCCGCCGGAGGACACATGGTAGGTCGCCGGGTAGTCAACCGCAACGGGGATGTCCACGGTACCGCGGGTGCCTGCCGGGATCTTGTAGGTAATCACGCCGGTGTTCGCGTCGATGGACGCGCCGGGCACGTTCTTTGCCAGGCGGAACTTCGCGCCACGAGCAATCGGGTAGGAGGTGCGGGCGTTGCCGGACTTCGCGTCGATGCTCACGGGTGCGTTGATGGTGACGGTCTGGCCTGCGTTGCCGCGGCCGACGTTGTCGTACTGAATCTTTGCGCTCTTGGGGGTGGAGACGTTGCCGCCGCCCACCTGCACGCGGGCGGTGCTGGTGTAGGTCTGTGCGTCTGCATCCTTGACGAACTTGAAGTAGGAGCGCCAGATGCCGGTCGCCTCGTCGTAGAGGGCGACGGACTGGTCGCCGGAGAGGCCGTGGTCCTCGGCAAGCCACTTCGGGATCGGGACGCCGCCGGTGAGGATGCGCTTGTTCTCTGCGTTGGCGTTGACACGGCCATCGCGGGAGACGACCTCGACGTACTCCTGGTGCGGGTTCGCGGAGTTCACGGCGAGGGTCGGGATGTTTTCGTGGCCGCCGACGGTCTGGGCGCGGTTCTTCTGCACGGTGCCCGCGTTGATGGCGGTGGTGATGGGGTGGTTGCCCGCATCGGCACTGTATTCGAGGAAGGTGCGGCTGATTTCGCTGCTATTGGCTACGACGGCTTCGGTGCCGGTGAGCTTCTGCGCTGCAAAGGAGTCGCTGGCGAGCTTGCCGCTCAGCGGCGAGGTGTTCTCGGTGGTGATCAGCTGCGTCTTGGTCAGGGAGGAGTTGACCGGTGCGAGGGTGTCGATGGTCTTCGCCTGCTGGTCGGGGGTCCAGTGGCAGGTCGGGCCGGGTGCGACGTTGGTGAGGTTCGCGAGGGTCGGCACGGTGCGGTAGCCTGCGTCGACGCAGGTGATACCGGCTACGTTGCGGGTGGAGGCGGTTGTACCGAAGGTCGCGGGGAGGTTCGCGCCGGTGATGACGGTGGCCAGTGCTGCGGAGGCAGCGATGGTGGCACGGCGGCGGTTTGCCGGACGCTGCGCCGGGTTTTTGGATGCAGTTGCGGTCATGTTTTTCTTTCGTTCGTGTCGGCTTGTTTGAGTGAGTGCGTTTGTATGAACAAACACGGACGTGAGTGAAATATGCATCTGAGAGTGTGCCCAGGTGGGTTCTGATCTTCTGGCAGGAATTCTCAGGAAACTCTCAGATAATCCCCATACCCTACATAGTCTTTTGGGTGAACGCAAAACGAGTTTGTGATTTTGGGCACCGATTTTTTGATAAAGGTTCAGGTTTAGACTCATATTTCTTTACACCTTTGTGCATTTATTGATGTTTGGAAAAACAGAATTTGCACCCGGTGTTTAGGCTTTATGCCTAGTCAAGCGAGGGTGATCCAAAGAAAACGAAAAATGCGCACGAGAAACTAAACCTTAAACCTTGAAGTTCCTTGAAAGACGCGCCGAAACCCCCTGTTGCATTCCTCACACGTGCCCATAATTTGAGATTCTGCACCGGGGTAGATATGGTCTCAATCACCGAAACAGGGGCTCCCGTACGCCAGATCAGCAACTTTCGAGCAGGGGCCGCGCTCATAGGAACCCCCTTGTTTCACCCCTATAGACCCTCAAAACCCACGTAAAACCATAAGATTCACGTAAAAGTTCAAAGTTTCTGCGTGCTTGACGGCGTGTAACCATGCAAATGCGCCACTCCCCCACCTCGAGTGCCACACACAGCTCCCAGCAACGAATCCAAGCCGCCCACCAGGGACTTTATTGACACAAAAAAGCACTCCGCATGTGCCCAAAAACACATGCGGAGTGCATACATATTCACTTATAACTACCGCGGGAGCCCCCTGCCACTGGTATCGGTAGCCCCCAGTGTGGGTTCATGTGGGTTCATTCGCGCGAGGCGAGCCCAGCCAGCCACAGAGCTACCCAGATAGCTACAGCGCGCCCGCCTCCGAGCAGACATTCACCAGCTCACCAATACCTTCAATGCGGGTGCGCACCGTCTGCCCCGGCTTCAACCACTGACGCGGATGCAGCGACAGACCAACCCCCGCCGGGGTACCCGTCGCCACCAGGTCGCCCGGCTCCAGGGTCATGAACCGCGAAATATAAGACAGCAGCTGCGCCGGGGTGAACACCATATCCGCCGTCGTGCCGCGCTGACGCACCACGCCGTCCACCTCGCACACCAGCTCCAGGCCGGCAACCGGGTCAACCTCATCGGGGCTCACAATCACCGGACCGAACGGGGTCATCGCATCCCAGTTCTTACCCTGGAACCACTCCGAGGAACGGCCCTGCCAGTCGCGCACCGACACATCGTTCATGACCGTGTAGCCCATCAGCGCCTCGAGCGCCTGCTCCTCCGTGGCGTTACGCAGGCGAGCGCCCACGACCAGGCACAGCTCAACCTCCCAGTCGATTTTCGTGCTGCCGGAGCCGTCATCGGCGGGCATGCGAATCTGCTCGCCGGGCCCGATCAGCGCGTTCGGGAACTTCGCGAACAGCGCCGGATGCTCGGGCACCTCAAGGTTCATTTCCGCGGCGTGGTCGCGGTAGTTCAGGCCCGCGCACACAATCTTGCCGGGCTTATCCAGCGGGCGAATGAACGGCAGGGAGTTCCACAGTTCCTCACCGTGACCCATGACGGTTGCGCCGTTCTCCTTCAGGATCGCCACGGCGTTCTTCGGGTCGCCAAAGTTCAGGCGGAACCGGCTGTAGAAATTCAGTAGCGGGCTGAGCTTCGCCGGAAGCTCGTACACGGTCTCTTCGAAGAAGCAGACCGCGCGGCTGCCCTTCGAGTCTTTAATCTGTGCCCAACGCATGGATGCTCCTTCGCTTCAGGTGGGGATATCTCGAATAAGTTACGGATAAAAGTCAGAAATAAAACAACCTAGTGAAAGCCGTTTTGGGCGTACACCTCAACGATGGCGTCTTCCAGGTCTTCCATGAGCAGGGCGGGGTTCGCATCCTGCGCCGCGCCAACCGTGGCGGGGTCCAGGTCCATGCCGAGGGCACGGTACACATCCGCGGTGACCGCCCGCAGCGGCGCAGAGTCGGAGACCACGATGCCGGTGCTGAACCACCAGCCGCCGGTCACCACACGCTGGGCGGTACCGACCAGCTTAATGCGGCCACCACCTGCGGAGGCGGGAAGCTGCGCGTGCACCGAATACTCGCCGGGGCAGTACTCCCCCGGGATCTCGCCCATGCGCGCGTCCACGCCGACCTCGCGTAGCGCCTGTGCGTACATGGACCCGAAGAGTTCGTAGCGTAGGGTGTTGCCGCTGCGGGCGTCGGAGGCGGGCTGAAAATGGTCCACGACCAGGCACCCCTGATGGTAGGCGGCGGCGTGCCCACCGACCTTGCGCACCAGCACCTCGAAACCGTGCTCGGCGCACGCCGCGGAGGCCTCCGCAAAGCCGGGGTTCAGTTCGTCACGGCGGCCGAACGCAACCGTCGGGTTCGGCTGATACATGCGTAGGGTGGCTTCACGCTGCCCGCTTGCCACCTCGCGGAGCATCTGCACCGTCTGATCGTGGTGAATGAGGATATCGCCGGACTCGGGGCCGGTCTCTCGAATAATCTGCACGTTCCTATTTTACGGTTACGCCCGCCACAGCTCCTACGCCTCCCCACAATACGGAAATGTCCACCCGGGTAGCTAAAACCTAGTAATCCCCCACCCCCTCCGCTAGGGTAGAAGAAAGACCCAAAACACCTTGGAGGATGCCGTGCATCAGGACCAGCACATCACCGCCCAAACCACCGCGCTACCCAACACCAACCCTGCGCTGACCGAGCCGCAGCCGCTCGGCGCGTTCCCCGACGGTTTCCTCTTCGGAGGCGCCACCGCCGCCAACCAGTTCGAAGGCGCCTGGAATGAAGACGGCAAGGGCCCCAGCCTGCAGGATGTGCTGCCCGCCGGCGGCCTGCACCCGCGCACCGCCGAACCCACCGAGGACAACCTCAAGCTGGAAGGCATCGACTTCTACCACCGCTACCGCGAAGACATCGCCCTGCTCGCGGAGATGGGCTTCAAGGTCTTCCGCTTCTCCATCGCCTGGTCGCGTATCTTCCCCCGCGGCGACGAAGAAACCCCGAACGAGGCAGGCCTCGCCTTCTACGACCGCGTGCTCGACGAGCTCGAAAAGCACGGCATGGAACCGCTCATCACCCTCAGCCACTACGAAACCCCGCTGCACCTGGTCGAGCAGTACAACGGCTGGACCAGCCGCGAACTCATCGGCTTCTACGAACGCTACGCCCGCACCGTGTTCGCCCGCTACGGCAAGCGCGTGAAGTACTGGCTGACCTTCAACGAAATCAACTCCATGCTGCACCTGCCGTTCATGTCCGGCGGCATCAACACCCCGGCGAACCAGCTCAGCGACGCCGACCTGTACCAGGCGATGCACCACGAACTGGTCGCATCCGCACGCGCCACCGCCGCGGCACGCGAACTGGCACCCGACGCACAGATCGGCTGCATGATTCTAGCCATGCCCACCTACCCGCTCACCCCCGACCCCGCCGACGTACTCGCCGCCATGCAGGCGGAACAGGCGAACTTCGCGTTCGGTGACGTGCACGTGCGCGGCACATACCCCGGCTACTTCCTGCGTGCCCTGCGTGAGAAGGGTGTGGAGCTGAACATCACCGAGCAGGACCGCGAGGACCTGAAGAACACCGTGGATTTCGTGTCGTTCAGCTACTACATGTCCACCTGCGCGACCGGCGACCCGGCACGAGGCGAGCGCGGCGAAGGCAATATCCTCGGCGGCGTGGCGAACCCGACCCTGCCCGCCAGCGAATGGGGTTGGCAGATCGACCCGACCGGTCTGCGTGTGGTCCTCAACCAGTACTGGGACCGCTGGCAGAAGCCGCTGTTCATCGTGGAGAACGGTCTGGGTGCCCGTGACGAACTGGTCGAGGTGAACGGCGAGCTAACCGTGGAAGACGACTACCGCATCGATTACCTGCGCCAGCACCTGCACGCGGTGCGTGAGGCGATTGAGGACGGCGTGAATGTGCTCGGCTACACCACCTGGGGTTGCATCGACATGATTAGCGCCTCCACCGCGCAGATGTCCAAGCGTTACGGGTTCATCTACGTGGACCGCAACGACGACGGCACCGGCACCCTGGCGCGCTACCGTAAGAAGTCTTTCCACTGGTACCGCGAGGTGATTGCCAGCAACGGCGCGAAGCTGTAGAAGGTAAGGTTTTAGACGCTGAACCCGGCGAGATAAACCCCGTGGAATGACCCCCGCGAAATTAGTACAGCAAAAGCCCCCAAGACTTCGAATCTCGGGGGCTTTTTCATATATAACACCTAGTCCATGGGTAGGTCGTTCAGGCTGGTAGAGACGTACTCCCACCAGGTCGGCACCAACCCGGCGTTCATCGCCACCCTCTGTGACAGCATGTGCGAGGGGCTCGTACCGTAGAACGGCAGGTACCCTTCCGCCAGGGTCAGACGTGCCGCATCACGCACCAGCACGCTGGCGATGCCGGCACCGCGCCAGGCGGGCAGCACATCAATACCGATTTGGCGCATAATCGGCGAATCGTCGCTCATACCAACCATAGCGATAGGGTCTGCGAGCGCAGGGTCGCTCTCCCCCGCCGCGGCCACTTCAGAGGCTTTAGATGCGTTCTCCTCCACCGGGTAGGCGGCAAGCACCAGCACATCCGGGCGGGTCACGCTAAAGCCCAGCGCGTTCGAGTAGCGCTTATCCCCGCGGAAGCGCTCAAACTGCTCAGCGTCCAGCAGCTCCACGCGCAGGCGGGTTACGCGCGCCTCCGTGTCTTCCGGGTCAACCTCAATCGCACCCGCGGAGGCGTTTGCCTCCCTGCGGATGGTGCGCTCGCCGGTGATTTCGGCAAGCAGCGCAGCTTTCAGCTCGGCGGGGTCAACGCGGCGCATCATGCCCACACCGGGCACGGCGCATTTCACTTCCTGCGCCTGCACGCCCTCGGGTACGACCGAGTTCAGCAGGGCGCGGCCGGGCGTGTAGTAGATGCTCGTGCCGCTGACCTGCTGGGTGTAGGGGGTGAGCAGTTCGTTGAGCTGGCGGAGCTGCGCGTAGTCGCCCAGCCAGTTCGATTGGTCGCCGAGCATGTAGTCGATGGCCTTCTCCAGCACGCGCGGATGCTTGGCGCAGAGAATGCCGACGCTTGCGTAGTTGGCGACGCGCAGCTCCCAGATGTCGTCGTTGCGGCGGCGTGCGGCGCCCATCTTCTCGGAGGGCGGCTGCACGGTGGCAAGTAGCGGCAGGCTCTCGGCTTCCGGGTAGTCGCGTAGCTCTTTGAGGGCGCGGCTAATCGAGCCGGGTGCCTGGCAGAAGTCCGCCTCCAGCTGGGTGTGCAGGATATGCCGCGCACGGTCCACGGTGGTCACAGCACCACGGTTCACAGCGCCCCTGTTCATAGAGCCACGGGTTGCCTGGGCTCCCCGGGCTGTTGCGGTTCCTTGAGTATCAGTCACGTAGGTTTCCTCTGGTTCACGTTCTCGACTAGTTCAGGATCTCAGCAAGGAACGCGCCGGTGTGCGAACCCTTCACCTGAGCTACCTGTTCCGGGGTGCCCTCGGCAATGACGGTGCCGCCGCCGCTACCGCCTTCGGGGCCCATATCGATAATCCAGTCGGCGCACTTGACCACGTCCAGGTTGTGCTCGATGGTGATGACGCTATTGCCCTTGTCCACCAGCGATTGCAGCACGGCGAGCAGCTTGCGGATGTCTTCAAAGTGCAGGCCGGTGGTCGGCTCGTCCAGCACGTAGATGGAGCGACCGTTGGAGCGCTTCTGCAGTTCGGTTGCGAGCTTCACGCGCTGCGCTTCACCGCCGGAGAGGGTCGTTGCGGGCTGACCCAGGCGAATGTAGCCCAGGCCCACGTCCACGAGGGTGTTCAGGTGGCGCGCAATCGGGGTGAATGCGGCGAAGAACTCGGCGGCTTCTTCCACAGGCATTTCGAGTACGTCGGCAATGGTCTTGCCCTTGTAGTGCACTTCGAGAGTTTCGCGGTTGTAGCGCTTGCCGTGGCAGGTTTCGCAGGGCACGTACACGTCCGGCAGGAAGTTCATTTCAATCTTCAGGGTGCCGTCGCCGGAGCAGTCCTCACAGCGGCCGCCCTTGACGTTGAAGGAGAATCGGCCGGGGGTGTAGCCGCGCATTTTCGCTTCGCTGGTCTCTGCGAACAGCTTGCGGATGTGGTCGAACACGCCGGTGTAGGTGGCGGGGTTCGAACGCGGGGTGCGGCCGATGGGCGACTGGTCCACGTGAATGACCTTGTCCAGGTGTTCCAGTCCGTCGATGCTCTTGTGGCGGCCGGGTACCTGCTTGGCGCCGTTGAGCTTGTTCGCCAGGGAGGTGTACAGAATGTCGTTGACGAGGGTGGATTTACCCGAGCCGGATACACCGGTCACCGCGGTGAATACGCCCAGCGGGAAGGACACGGTCACGTTCTTGAGGTTGTTTTCGCGCGCGCCGCGCACGGTCAGCTGACGCTTCTTGTCCACGGGGCGGCGGGATGCGGGCACCTCAATGCTGCGGCGGCCAGCCATGTAGTCGCCGGTAATGGACTTGGTGTTCTTCAGCAGCTCCTCAAAGCTGCCGGAGTGCACGATTTCGCCACCGTGCTCGCCGGCGCCGGGTCCAACATCCACGATCCAGTCGGCTTCGCGCATGGTGTCTTCGTCGTGCTCGACCACAATAAGCGTGTTGCCCATGTCGCGCAGCTTGGTCAGGGTTTCGATGAGGCGGCGGTTATCGCGCTGGTGCAGACCAATGGAGGGCTCGTCGAGCACGTAGAGCACGCCGACCAGACCCGATCCAATCTGGGTTGCGAGGCGGATGCGCTGCGCCTCACCGCCGGAGAGCGTGCCGGCGGAGCGTGAGAGGGTCAGGTAGTCCAGGCCCACGTCCAGCAGGAATTGCAGGCGGGCATCAATTTCTTTGAGGACCTGCTCGCCAATCTTGGCTTCGCGGGCGGTCAGCTGTAGGCCGCGCACAAAGCTAAGCGCGTCAGCCAGGGACAGGTCGGTAATGTCTGCGATGGACTTGCCGCCGACCTTCACGCCGAGGATGGTCGGGTTCAGGCGCGCGCCACCGCAGGCGGGGCAGGCAACCTGGCGCATGTACTGCTCATAGCGGTCGCGGGCGAAGTCCGATTCGGTTTCTTCGTGCTTGCGCTTGATGTACGCCTTCACGCCCTCGAACCCGGAGGTGTAGCGGCGTTCGCGGCCGAATCGGTTGCGGTAGGACACCTCAACTTTGTAGTCCTTGCCGTCCAGGATGGCGGCGCGGGTCTTGGCGGGCAGGTCCTTGAAGGGGGTGTTCAGGTCGAAGCCGAGCTCCTCCCCCAGGCCTGCGAGCAGGCGCAGCCAGTATTCGGTGGTTGCTTTGCCCTGCGACCAGGGGGCGATAGCGCCCTCGCCGAGGGTCAGGTCGGGGTTGGGTACGAGCAGTTCGGTGTCTACTTCCAGGCGCGAGCCGATGCCGTCGCAGGCGCTACATGCGCCGAACGGCGAGTTGAAGGAGAAGGCGCGCGGTTCGATGGTGTCGATTTGCAGCGGGTGGTTGTTGGGGCAGGCGAGGTGTTCGCTGAAGGAGCGGGTGCGTTCGGGGTCGTCCTGCTCGCGGTCCACGAAGTCGATGAGCACGCGGCCGTCGGCGAGTTTGAGCGCGGTTTCGATGGAGTCGGTGAGGCGCTGGTGAATACCGTCCTTAATGACGATGCGGTCGACGACCACCTCGATGGTGTGCTTGTACTGCTTGGCGAGCTTGGGCGGGTCGGAGAGCTGCACGGTTTCGCCGTCCACGCGGGCGCGCGAGTAGCCCTGGGTGAGCAGGTCCTTGAAGAGGTCCACGAACTCGCCCTTACGTGCGCTGACGACGGGCGCGAGGATTTGCAGGCGGGTGCGTTCGGGGTATTCCTGCAGAATGTCCACGATCTGCTGCGGGGTCTGCTGGGTGATTTCTTCACCGCAGACGGGGCAGTGCGGGTGACCGATGCGTGCCCAGAGCAGACGCATGTAGTCGTAGATTTCGGTGATGGTGCCGACGGTTGAGCGCGGGTTCTTGGAGGTGGATTTCTGGTCGATAGACACCGCCGGGGAGAGGCCCTCGATGAAGTCTACGTCGGGCTTATCGACCTGTCCGAGGAACATACGCGCGTAGGAGGACAGCGACTCGACGTAGCGGCGCTGACCTTCGGCGAAGATGGTGTCGAAGGCGAGGGAGGACTTACCGGAGCCGGAGAGGCCGGTGAAGACGACCATCGCATCACGCGGAATGGTGAGGTCTACGTTCTTGAGGTTGTTTTCGCGGGCACCCTGAACCCGGATGCTGGTCAGATCGTTCGCTTTGAGTGCGGTGCTACCGTGTGCCGGGCGGGGTGTCATCGAAAATCCTTTCGTCTTATCTTCGAACTTAAATTCTACACCCTCACGCCTTTCACCAGCGCGATTATGCGGCAGGTGAAGGCATGAGGGTGCAGTACTTATATGAGGCGGATATATGAGGTGGGCTGGCAGGGGCGATTTACCAGCCGCGGTTTACCAACCGCGGGTGCCCCACTCTTCCAGGTGGGGGCGCTCGTCACCGAGGGTGGTGGAGCGGCCGTGGCCGGGCAGTACGATTGCGTCATCATCGAAGCCACCGAAGAGCTTTTCGAGCACGTTGGAGAAGAGCTCACCGAACTGCTGCGGGGAGTCGGTCTTACCCACGCCGCCGGGGAAGAGGGTGTCGCCGGTGAACAGCAGGGTTGCGGGGGTGCCGTCTTCCCAGGTGGTTTCGAGGGTGTAGACGATGGATCCGGGGGTGTGGCCGGGCACGTGCAGGGCACGAATGACGGTGTCGGAGCGGTAGAAGTCGAAGCTTTCGCCGCCGGTCAGCTCCTCTTCGACGGTGTAGTCTTCCTGTTCCTTAATGTCAGCCACATCAGCTGCACCTGCGGAGGTGACGGCACCGGTGAGGCGGTCAAGCTCCTTAATAGCGCGAATGTGGTCCCAGTGGCCGTGGGTGACCAGGATGCCGGTCAGACCGATTGCGCGAGGCCTGAGGGAGTTAAAATCCTCATCCCTCTCCATAACGCGCACGCGGCGTTCTTCACCGTCTGCCAGCTCGAGCTGCGGGCAGTCGTTCAGGAGCGCGTCGAGAGTGAAGGCGTAGAGTTCTTCCGCATCATCTGCGGGGTCGATAAGCACCTGCTCGCCGGTGGCGCGCATGGTGATGAGGTAGACGCTATTGTCCATCTCAGAGACACTGAACGCACGGACGGTCAGTTCGGGGTTCTCAAAGATGAGAGTGGGTTCGGGGTAAGTAGTCATAGTTCCAGTGTAGGGGCTCGCATGATGCGGCAGGCGCCTATATAGAGCACTTCCCTATGAGCGCATTCGACATTGAATGTGCGGAATACATGCGCGGGATGCATGCGGAACAGATTCTGGAGCGCACTCGGTGCAGATCTCGGTACAGATGAGGCTCAGCTCGGATGAGGTTCCGACTGGAGGCCACCCGGGGTCTGCCCGGCTGAGGGCCCAGCGAAATTCAAAAGTTAAACAGAGAAGCGACTGCGCATCGATACACAGTCGCTTCTCATGACACCCAGGGGTATCTATCACTCACTCAAACACAAGCAACCCGAGGACTTTGGAAATCTCACGATTACTTGATGACTCAATAGTAGCGAACTTTTTGGGGGCTGTTTTACCGCTCAATTTGGTACGGAGAGCCGGTTTTAGTGGCTTGAGTCTCAATGTAATCGTTCTGTAATAAAAACAGCTGTTTTTTAGGCTACCCATACGTACCAATTTCATTTTTTTCGAGTTTTAGTGTGACTTATTTCACCCAAAATAATTTTAGATTTTCCCTCATTTGGCACTTCGGTGCACCTTTAACCTGAGCTTCATACTCAGCAATTTTGAAGGCTCAATACCCGGTTTTAGCCCGGTATTCCGCGGAAGTAGAGGGTTAATGTCAAACTATCTTCAAGCCTTTGCAACTTCATGGGATGGAAAAAATGCACCGCGCACCGTTCAAAAACTGCACAATTATTCGCGCGAGGGCAAAATCAATTGGTCTGTTTGGATCCATTAGGCACCCCCTAAAGTAGAACTTTTATAACAAAACGATAACAGCAGCCCCGCCTTCAGGTTCACTGAGTGCACTCATTGAAACCCCTGTCAAAAAGTAAAACACCTAGTCAATACTATATTTTCACAAAATGCAAGACAGCGTGTCACTAAAAAATCAATCTCTACAGATTGTTTAATAAAACTTGACCTTCAAGCATACATAGAGCCCATTTATTGAGCTATACATACCATTTCCGCCTTCCGAAAGGGGCGTACAGGAGCCTTCAAGGAAAGGTTGAAAGACCCCTCCACTAGGGGTTTCAGAATCCTTCACTCCCTCTGGTACAGCCTAGTTTCAGCCCGGTTGTAGCCGGGTTGCAGCCTAGTTTCACTCTGTTTTCAAGAGCTCCGCTCCCCCGCCCTCAAGCGTTGCACACCTCGTATTCGCGCTTCATGCTTCCATATATCTGGGGCAGAGCACTCCACAAAAGCACCACAGCAGGGTACAGCAAAGGCGGCGCCCCTCCCCCGCTGTGGGGAAGGAGCGCCGCCTCCATTAGCTATAGATCAGCCGGAATAGTCGCCTTAGGACAGGCCGACCATCACGCCGTTCTCGTCGAAGCCGATGCGCTCAGCTGCGGGGCTCTTGCTCAGGCCCGGCATGGTGCGCATGGTGCCGCAGATAGCGTAGACGTAGCCAGCACCTGCAGCCAGGCGAACCTCGCGCACGGGCAGGGTCCAGCCGGTCGGTGCGCCCTTCAGAGTTGCATCCGAAGAGATGGACAGGTGGGTCTTCGCGATAACCACGGGCAGGTGCGAGTAGCCCAGCTCAGCGAAACGCTTCAGCTGCTTAGCGGCAGCGGGAGCAATGGAGATGCCGTCCGCACCGTAGACCTTGGTGGCGACCTTCTCAATCTTGGTCTCGATGGAGTCCTCAAGGTCGTAGGTGTACTTCAGATCCGAAACGTCGTCACATGCCTCAGCAACCACGTCTGCCAGGTCGGTGGTGCCCTTACCACCCTCAGCCACACCGCGGTGAATAGCGACGCGAGCGCCAGCTTCCTCAGCGATACGGCGGATGGTCTCGTGCTCAGACTCGAAGTCGGTCGGGAACGCGTTGATTGCCACGACCGGCTGAACACCGAAGTTGCGCACGATCTCGATGTGCTTCTTCAGGTTCTCTGCGCCCTTCTCCACGTCGGAGGGGCTTTCCTGCAGCATGCCCTCGGGCAGGGGCTTGCCCGGAACGATCTTGTACAGACCGGAGTGGGACTTCAGAGAGCGCACGGTGACGACGAGCACTGCTGCGTCGGGCTTCAGGCCGGAGACGCGGCACTTGACGTTGAAGAAACGCTCCGCACCCATGTCGGCACCGAAGCCAGCCTCGGTAATCACGTAGTCGGAGTACTCCAGGCCAACGTAGTCTGCGACCACGGAGGAGTTACCGGTTGCGATGTTGCCGAAGGGGCCCGCGTGAATCAGTGCAGGGGTGTGCTCCAGGGTCTGCAGCAGGTTCGGGTTGATTGCGTCTGCCAGGATGACGGCCATTGCGCCGTCAGCCTTCAGGTCGGCTGCGGTGACGGGCTCGCCGTCGTAGTTCAGGCCGATCACGATCTTTGCCAGGCGCTCACGCAGGTCCTTGAAGGAGGTTGCCAGCGAGAGAATCACCATGATTTCGGAGGCGCTGGTGATGTCGAAACCGGTCTCGCGGACCACACCGTCCATGCGTTCGCCCAGGCCCACGACGATGTTGCGCAGGGAGCGGTCGTTCATGTCGATAACGCGGCGCCACTCGATTGCGCGCGGGTCGATGCGCAGCTCGTTGCCGTGGTGCAGGTGGTTGTCAATCATGGCGGCAAGCAGGTTGTGTGCTGCGGTGACGGCGTGGAAGTCGCCGGTCAGGTGCAGGTTCAGCTTCTCCATGGGAACGATCTGGGAGTAACCGCCGCCTGCTGCGCCGCCCTTGATGCCGAAGGTCGGGCCCATTGCGGGCTGACGCAGAGCCAGGATTGCCTTGCGGCCGGTCTGTGCGAAGCCCTGTGCGAGGGAGACGGAGGTTGCGGTCTTACCTTCACCGAGCGGGGTGGGGGTGACTGCGGTAACCACGATGTACTTGGAGCCGCGCTTGCGGGCGGTCTCTGCGTTGGTGGTTTCGTCGAGGAGGACCTTAGCGACATACTTGCCGTAGGGTTCAAGGCGATCTTCGCTGATGCCGTTGTCTGCTGCGATCTTGTTAATAGGCCAAAGATCGGCGGCAAGTGCGATTTCGAGGTCGGAAGGGAAAGGCTTCTTCGTCATTATCATCCTTCGAGTTGTACGAATCATGCTCTTTCATTCTATGCCTTAGCTCACGCATTTGTCCCCCACCTCGCCGGAAGGTGGCAAATAAACCCAATTTTTAATGCACTAATCCCCGCAACCGGTGCCCTAAGCTCACGTGGAACGGACAGGGTCGGTGCGGGGATCAGTAGCGCATACACGCCGGGTTGCCGGTACAGTGCCGGTACAGAAGGCGCAAGAACCGACGATACAAGCAAACCGGCGATACGAGCAGCTATTACGGCATGGTCAGCAGAACCTTGGTGGCGGTGCGCTGGTCCATTGCCTCGTAGCCCTTAGCAGCCTCGTCGATGGGCAGAACCAGGTCGAATACCTTACCGGGCTCAATTTCGCCCTTGTAAATCAGGTCGATGAGGGTCGGCAGGTACTTGCGTACGGGGGCGGGGCCGCCCTCCAGGTGAACCTGCTTGCCGAAGAGCTTATCGGTGCCGATGGAACTGTCGTGCGGCACGCCCACGAAGCCGATGTAGCCGCCGTGGCGTACGCAGCCGAGAGCCTGGTCGAAGGACTGCTGGGTGCCAACAGCTTCCGCGACGCCGTGTGCGCCCACGCCGTCGGTGAGTTCCAGAACCTTGGCGATGCCCTCTTCGCCGCGCTCTTCCACGATGTGGGTTGCGCCGAATGCCTTAGCGAGCGCCTGACGTTCGGGGTTGCGGGACATGATGATGATCTTCTCCGCGCCGAGCTGCTTAGCGCCGATGACTGCGCTCAGGCCGACTGCGCCGTCGCCAACAACGACGATGGTCTTGCCGGGAGCTGCACCGGCGGCGTCTGCTGCGTACCAGCCGGTGCCGAGCACGTCGGATGCCGCCATCAGGTGCGGGATTTGCTCTTCGGTGGGGGCTGCGGGGGTCTTGACGAGGGTGCCGTCTGCGAAGGGTACGCGGGCGTATTCTGCCTGGGTACCGTTGGAGCGCATGCCGATGAAGGCGTCGCCTGCTGCGATTGCCTTGAGGCAGCGGGAGGGGTAGCCTGCGGTGCAGGTTTCGCACTCGCCGCAGGAGATGCAGAAGGATCCTACAACGAAGTCGCCGGGGACTACGGTGGTGACCTCGGAGCCTACTTCGACGACTTCGCCGATGTATTCGTGGCCCATTGCTCGGTGCTCAACGGGCTGCGCGCCGCGGTAGGGCCACAGGTCGGAGCCGCAGATGCAGGATGCTGCGAGCTTGATGATGGCGTCGGTGGGTTCGAGGAGGGTCGGCTTGTCGACTTCGTTGACGACGACCTTGCCGGGGGCTTCCATGATTACTGAACGCATGGGTGTTCCTTCCGGGGTTGTGGGATAGTAGTCCAACAGTACGCCCCGTACCCCGATATATCAATAATTTTTTATGCTACGGGGTGAAGGCAAAAATTCCGACAATCTGAACCGGCAAACCGCTCCCGCTCCCCCGCTTCTCCCCCACTTCCACACCCGGTTAAATGGCGGAACCCCCGCGCATCCACAGTGGATACGCGGGGGTTCCGCTCGGTTTATTCAGCCTGATATCTCACGGCGAGAAGGGGTGCTTAGAAGTCCCAGTCCTCGTCCTCGGTGTTCACGGCCTTACCGATCACGTAGGAAGAGCCGGAACCGGAGAAGAAGTCGTGGTTCTCATCCGCGTTCGGGGACAGCGCCGACAGGATCGCCGGGGACACGTTAGTCACGGACGCCGGGAACATCGGCTCGTAGCCCAGGTTCATCAGAGCCTTGTTAGCGTTGTAGTGCAGGAACTTCTTAACGTCCTCGCTCCAACCCACACCGTCATACAGGGAGTGGGTGTACGCCACCTCGTTCTCGTACAGTTCGTACAGCAGGTTGAAGGTGTACTCCTTCAGCTCTGCCTGACGCTCCGCGGACTCCTTCGCCAGGCCGCGCTGGAACTTGTAGCCAATGTAGTAGCCGTGCACTGCCTCATCACGAATAATCAGACGAATCAGATCAGCGGTGTTGGTCAGCTTCGCGTGCGAAGACCAGTACATGGGCAGGTAGAAGCCCGAGTAGAACAGGAAGGACTCCAGCAGAGTGGAGGCAACCTTCTTCTTCAGCGGGTCGTCACCGGTGTAGTAGGACAGAACAATCTTCGCCTTCTTCTGCAGGTGCTCGTTCTCAGAAGCCCAGCGGAACGCCTCGTCAATCTCCTTAGTAGAGGCGAGGGTCGAGAAGATCGAGGAGTACGACTTTGCGTGCACGGACTCCATGAACGCAATGTTGGTGTACACGGCCTCTTCGTGCGCGGTCACAGCGTCCGGCAGCAGGGACACAGCACCGACAGTACCCTGGATGGTGTCCAGCAGGGTCAGACCGGTGAAGACGCGCATGGTCAGCTGCTTCTCTTCCTCGGTCAGGGTCTTCCAGGAGGGCACGTCGTTGCTCAGCGGCACCTTCTCCGGCAGCCAGAAGTTACCGGTCAGACGATCCCAAACCTCAAGGTCCTTCTCGTCCTCAATACGGTTCCAGTTGATAGCCTCGATCACGTGGTCGACGAGCTTCACCTTTTCGCTCATTAGTAATTCTCCGATTCTTAAGGGGCGGTTACGGTTCCACGCGCGCCCAGCCAGTCGCGCAGGCGGTTTGCGTGTTTACCGTAACCGCCCCTTCCAGTCTTTAGTTATAGTGTGCCAGCTCAGGCTGAATGCGTCACAGCATTCGGGCTAGAGCATGCAGGATACGCAGCCTTCGACCTCGGTACCCTCAAGAGCCATCTGACGCAGACGGATGTAGTAGATGGTCTTGATGCCCTTACGCCATGCGTAAATCTGGGCGCGGTTAATATCGCGGGTGGTTGCGGTATCGCGGAAGAAGAGGGTCAGCGACAGGCCCTGGTCCACGTGCTGGGTTGCAACAGCGTAGGTGTCGATGATCTTCTCGTAACCAATTTCGTAGGAGTCCTGGTAGTACTCCAGGTTCTCGTTGGTCATGTACGGTGCCGGGTAGTAGACGCGGCCGAGCTTGCCTTCCTTGCGGATCTCAATCTTCGAAGCGATCGGGTGAATCGAAGAAGTCGAACCGTTGATGTAGGAGATGGAGCCGGTCGGCGGAACAGCCTGCAGGTTCTGGTTGTACATGCCGTACTGTGCCACGTCAGCAGCCAGCTGAATCCACTCTTCACGGGTGGGGATGTGGTGCTTAGCGAACAGTTCGCGGGTACGCTCAGTCTGCGGTGCCCATTCCTTCTCAATGTACTTTGCGAAGAACTCACCGGATGCGTACTTCGAGTTCTCGAAGCCCTCGAAACGCTGGCCGCGTTCCTTAGCAATCTGCATGGAGGCGCGGATTGCGTGGTAGGCGACGGTGTAGAAGTACATGTTGGTGAAGTCCAGTGCTTCTTCGGAACCGTAGTAGACGTGCTCGCGTGCCAGGTAGCCGTGCAGGTTCATCTGGCCCAGACCCACGGCGTGGCTCATGTTGTTGCCGCGCTCGATGGAAGGTACGGAGCGGATGTCGGACTGGTCGGAGACGGAGGTCAGCGAACGAATCGCGGTTTCCACAGTCTTGCCGAAGTCGTCGCCGTCCATGGTCAGTGCAATGTTCAGCGAACCGAGGTTGCAGGAGATGTCCTTACCGACGGTCTCGTAGCCGAGGTCAGCGTGGTAGGTGGACGGCTCAGAAACCTGCAGAATCTCGGAGCACAGGTTGGACATGATGACCTTACCGGCGATGGGGTTCGCACGGTTGACGGTGTCTTCGAACATCACGTACGGGTAGCCGGACTCGAACTGGATCTCTGCGATGGTCTGGAAGAACTCACGCGCGTTGATCTTGGTCTTGGTGATGCGTGCATCGTCGACCATTTCGTAGTACTTCTCGGAGACGTTGATGTCGGAGAAGGGCACGCCGTAGATGCGTTCCACATCGTACGGGGAGAAGAGGTACATGTCCTCGTTCTTCTTCGCCAGCTCGAAGGTGATGTCGGGGATGACAACGCCCAGGGAGAGGGTCTTGATGCGGATCTTCTCGTCAGCGTTCTCACGCTTGGTGTCCAGGAAGGCGTAGATGTCGGGGTGGTGCGCGTGCAGGTACACGGCACCGGCACCCTGACGTGCGCCGAGCTGGTTTGCGTAGGAGAAGGCGTCTTCCAGCAGCTTCATGACGGGGATAACGCCCGAGGACTGGTTCTCAATCTTCTTAATGGGCGCACCGGACTCACGCAGGTTGGTCAGGGCGAATGCCACGCCGCCGCCGCGCTTGGAGAGCTGCAGTGCAGAGTTGATGGAGCGGCCGATGGACTCCATGTTGTCTTCCATGCGCAGCAGGAAGCAAGAGACGAGCTCGCCGCGCTGCTTCTTACCTGCGTTGAGGAAGGTCGGGGTTGCCGGCTGGAAACGGCCGGAGATGATCTCGTCGACGATGTCTTCGGCGAGCTTCTCGTTGCCTTCTGCCAGCAGCAGTGCGACCATGCAGACGCGGTCTTCGAAACGCTCCAGGTAGCGCTGACCGTCGAAGGTCTTGAGCGCGTAGGAGGTGTAGAACTTGAAGGCACCCAGGAAGGTCGGGAAGCGGAACTTCACGGCGTAGGCGCGCTTGAACAGGTTCTTAATGAACTGGAAGTTGTACTTGTCGAAGAGTTCCGGCTCGTAGTACTGGTTCTCGATCAGGTACTCGATCTTCTCTTCCAGGTCGTGGAAGAAGACGGTGTTGTTGTTGACGTGCTGCAGGAAGTACTGTCGTGCCGCCTGACGGTCTGCATCGAACTGAATCTGGCCGTTCTCATCGTAGAGGTTCAGCAGTGCGTTCAGCTCGTGGTAGCTCATACCCTTGAACTTCTCGGGCACGCTCTTGCCGCTGTGGCCCGCACCGAGAGTTTCTAGTGCTGAGGGCAGTTTTGCGTCCAAAATGCTTCCAATCCTTCGTTGACTTTTTCTACATCTGAATCGGTGCCCATGAGCTCAAATTTGAAGAGCACGGGCACATCGCACTTCTTGGCGACAATGTCTGCCGCGATACCGAAGAGCGGACCAAAGTTGGTGTTGCCGGAGCCAATCACACCGAGTATGTGGTGGCGATTCTGCTCCACGTTCAGGAATTTAACCACCTGCGGGGGAACGTTACCGGCGCCTTCGGGCTTGCCGTAGGTGGGGACGATGAGCACGAACGGCTCATCAAGAATGAGGGTGTCTTCGCCGGTGCGCAGCGGCAGGCGGAGGCGGCGGGCACGGATCTTCTCCACGAACTTGTGGGTGTTACCGGAGATGGAGGAGAAGTACACGATGAGTGGCGCTGTATCGTCCAGTTCGTCCTCGGTCGCTCGACCCTCGGAAGCATTGCGTGCATCCATAAGAATCTTGCGGATTTCTGCGTGCTCGTCGACGGGGTTGGGCGTGAGGGCGGTACTCAATCTGTACTCCTTATTCTCGTGGGCCGGTGTGGTTCCGTGCCGATTTTCCGTTTGTACGGGTTTCGGCAGGGTTGTTACGCTGCCAGAGCGTTGATCTTGTCGGGCTGGAAGCCGGACCAGTGCTCGTCGCCTGCGATGACGACGGGTGCCTGCATGTAGCCGAGGGACTTGACCATTTCGAGGGCCTGAGCGTCTTCGGTGATATCAACCTTGGTGTAGCTGATACCCTTCGCGTCGAGGGCGCGGTAGGTCATGTTGCACTGGACGCACTGGGGCTTGGTGTACACGGTCACTACCATGGGAGTGCCTCTTACTTTCTCCCGCTCGGGCGGGCTTATCTCGTGAATGAATCTGGCGTGTTTCGTCGGTGGTTCACCACGTGTTATTTACGGCGGGCGCTGTGCCGTCCACTGCCCCCTCCTAGTGGGGCGTGGCGGTTTCCTGCTCTGGGGCAGGGCGCCTAAAAGTGCCGTAGTGGTGGAACCGAGTATTAATACTACATCTAGTGTCGAGATTTTTCTGCACCACAAGATGATGTGGTGCGAGGGTCGTGTTTCGTTCGATAAACCCACAGTTGAACCCACTTAAGAGGGGGTGTCTACAGCTTATCCACACCCTGCCGCGGGGCTAGTTCGCCGTATTTTCGCGGGGTGTGCCGGGTTATCCACAGGTGGGGTTTAAGTTGGTCAGGATTTTTAAGGGTTCATTCGCCCGCTGAGTTGAGGTTCAGTTAACCTCATGTATGCGTTTGGGGGCATAAAACCCGGCAGATTCGGGCTTGATTTTAAAGAGATCTCCGCTCTCACCCGTTCTTGCGCGGAACGGCGCGGTTTTAAAGCAGAACGGACTTTCTTAAAGGCGGGGGTTAACCCCCTTCGAGCGGGTTTAAGCTATGTGATTAAGGCTGTAGAAAAGATTTTTAACTCTTTTTCAGCAGCCGGTGTGTCGTGGGTTTAAGTTGGTTAATTCCGCTGAAACACCAAAACCCACCGCATATACCGGCATTTCGCGGTATTTGCGGTGGGTTTACTGGGTATCCATGCTGGTTTTAGCAACCGGTGAGCAGTAACCGGCTAGAAATCGATCAGGCCCAGCTCGCGCAGCTTCTTGCTGAGCGTTACGCCATCGGTGGCTTCAATCCACAGCGGCGAGCGCATCATCTGTTCGGCACGGTAGTCGCTCCACACGCGGCCGGAGGCGAGCATGGTCTCCCCCACCGTCAGGTTGCGGATAACGATTGCCGCCACGTTGTCCGGGTAGCGTACCGCGAAGCCGTTGTAGATGTACGGGTCGCGCTGCCCGTCGTCGCCGACGAGGATCCACTTCATCTGCGGGAATTCCTCGGCGAGGCGGCGCAGGGACTCGACCTTGTGGCTGGTGCCGGAGCGGAACCAGCGGTCGGGGGTGGGGCCCCAGTCGGTCAGCAGGAACGTGCCGCGCGGGTAGCCGTTGCGGCTGAGGAAGCGGCGCAGGGTCGGGGTGATGTTCCAGGCGCCGGTGGACAGGTACATGAACGGCGCATCCGGGTGGCTGCGGCGGATACGGTCGGTCATGACCGCCATGCCGGGGGTGGGGATGCGTGCGTGCTCGTCGAGGATGAAGGAGTTCCAGGCGGCAACCAGGGGGCGCGGCAGCATGGTGACCATGACAGTGTCGTCGACGTCCATGATGACGCCGAGCTTCTGGCTTTCGGGAACGATGTAGACGCTGGTTGCTACGGCGCGGGAGCCGGGCACGTACATGATGACTTCGTGGATGCCGGGTTCCAGGTCGATGCTGAGTTTGACGTCGAGCACGCCGCCGCGGTCGGTGTACGCTTCATACTTGGTGCCGTCGATGACGATGGTGACGGGCGCATCGGACATTGCGGTTGCGGTGAAGGAGCGCCAGCCGCGCATGGGGTTGGCGGTGTCTTGGGTGCCCTCTACGACCTGCAGGAGGCGTTCGAGGTTGACTGTCTTGTAGAGTGCGCGGGCGATGATGCGGACCCAGCCGGGGTTGCCGTCGGAGGGGGTGCGTCCGTAGCCTTCGGAGGGCACGAGGATAGGTTCGCGGCCGGCGGCGATGGCGCGTTTTTCGCGCCACCTGTGCAGCCGGTCTGCAACGCGGTAGCCGATGTTGACTGCCTCGTCGGCAGCATCGTTCACAAGGTTGCGCAATTCGTGAGTGCCCAGATTCTCCATCCCACTAGTTTAGCGGAGCGTTACCGACTTGCGGCTTCTTGATTTTGTGTTCTTATACCTAGTTTTATACCTATTAATACTGTGGTGCTGAGCGCGCGGTGTGATGTGCACATTATTTAGGGGTGTATTCGCTGTTCAGCTTCGTTCCTTGCAGGTGGGGGCGTTATCCTGGAGAGTATGACCCACTCACAGCCTAACCGCCGACTTTTTGTGCTCGGCACCGCTATGCTTCCGCTGATTGCTGCCTGCTCGAAGAAGTCGAATGACTACGACGGCACCAGCGGTAATTTCACTCCGTATCAGGCTGGCGGCGAGACTACTGCTGCTACTCGCCCCGCACCTACGAATTCGCCGACGGTTGCCGCTGCTGGCAACCCGGTTGATAAGCCGCGCGAATGGCCCGGCATCGGCAACTCTCTCATTGGTGAGGGTAAGTATGTTGCGTGGACTGTTGATGACGGCGCAAGCCCGGAGGCGATTCGCGGCTACGCTGAGTTCTCGAAGCGCACGAATACTCGCCTGACGTTCTTCATTAACGCTTCGTACACCGGTTTTAAGGAGCATGTGTCGTTGCTGCGTCCGCTGGTTCAGAGCGGCCAGATTCAGGTTGCGAACCACACCTACAGCCACCCCGACCTGACCACCCTGGACGCTGAGGGCGTGAAGGAAGAGCTGCAGCGTAACGAGGACGAGATTATGAGCATGTTCGGTGTCTCGTCGAAGCCGTACTTCCGCCCGCCCTACGGCCGCTACAACGATGCGGTGCTGAAGGCTGCTGGCGAGATTGGTTTTACCCGCCCGGTCATGTGGAACGGCACTACCGGCGATGAGGCGAAGACGAGCGCCCGCGTGATTTACACGCGCTGCATCCGCTACATGCTGCCGCAGCAGATTGTGCTGGGTCACCTGAACTACGAGACGATCATCCCGATCCTGGATAAGGTGAAGGGCTTGCTCGATGACCGCGGCCTGACTGCGGTGACGATTCGTGACTACTACGGTGACGCATCCGAGGAAGAGATTAAGGCGGCGGCTCCTTCGCCGACCCCCACCCCGGAGGAGAACACCCCGGCGCCCGAGCAGACCACTGAGGCACCGGAAGCCCCTACTCAGGAGCCTACCACTGAGGCTCCGACTCAGGCTCCAACCACTCGCTATGAGGATGAGGCAGCGGCTAGCCAGCAGGCTACTACAGCTCCGGCGGCAACGACTGCTCCGCCGGCTCGTGCGACGGCGGCTCCGGCGGCGACGACCGCGCCGGCTGCTACGACGAGCGCTTCGGCAACTGCCCGCCGATAGGGTCGCGTATTTCGCGTGTGCTAAGCCCCCTTGACCCGGTTCCTGTACGGACATTCCTGTACAGAAGATTCTGTACGAACCGGCGCGAGGGGGCTTTGCCGTACCCGATTGGAAGAAAAACTGAGGAATAAACACTGGGGAATAATCACGACAGCAGGGGCGTTAGGTGAGCGTACAGTCGCGGCGGTTGCCGCATCCGAGTGTGAAAGGAATAGATACCATGCGTATTGATATTTGGTCCGATATTGTGTGCCCCTTCTGCTACGTGGGCAAGCGTAACCTGGAGCAGGCGCTCGCCGAGTTTGAGCACCGTGACGAGGTTGAGGTGGTGTGGCATAGCTTTGAGCTGGACCCGTCGGCTACGGAGTACCCGGCTGGTTCGCTGCCGGAGATGATTGCTAGCAAGTATCAGATGCCGTTGGAGCAGGCGATTGCGACCCAGGAGTCGTTGGCGGAGCGCGCCCGCGAGGTCGGTTTGGATTTCAATTGGCGACAGGCACGCTACGGTAACACCTTTGATGCGCACCGCGTGATTCAGTATGCTTCCGAGCAGGGCTTGGCGGCGGCGGCGCAGGAGGCGTTTAAGAAGGCGTACTTTACTCAGGGCCGTTCGGTTCAGGATCACGAGTCGATTCTGGATATCGCCTCTGAGATTGGTTTGGACACCGCCGAGGTTGAGGCAGTGTTGAAGAGCGACCGTTACGCGGAGCACGTGCGTGCTGATGAGCAGTTGGCGCACCAGCTGGGCATTAACGGTGTGCCGTTCTTCTTGATTGAGTCGAAGTGGGCGGTCAGTGGTGCGCAGCCTGCGGAGGCGCTGGTGCAGGCGCTGCGTCATGTGTGGGAGCAGACCCATCAGGTTGAGTTGTTAAACCCGCTGGCGGGTGCCTCAGAGGCGGGTCCGTCCTGCGATATGAACGGCAACTGCTCCTAGCGGCGGCGGCTCTGGGCAATGGTTCTGGCTAGTGCTGCCCGCTAGAGCTATCCCAGTGGGGGCGCTACTCCCCTAGTGTCCCTGGCTGGTGCCCCCAGATATAGCGAATATATAGCGAAGCCCCCTTGTGTCGGTTCATGTATGAACCGGTACGAGGGGGCTTTGCCGTGTCGGGTTGGCGTTTCTTCCCTTGTCGGAATGTTTGAAAGGCTCAATAGTGCCTGCGGGTGAGATAGTTTTCCTTTACACTTGAGTGTGTGTTCTACGGTGAACACCCTTGTCCACTCACTTTATAAAGGAATATTGTGTTGAAAATTCACGCCGCGACCGCTGGTGTTCTTGCGGGTGCTCTGCTGCTGACCGGCTGCTCTTCGTCTATTCGTGCTCCGAAGGTTACGCCCTCTGCTTCGTCATCGTCGACGTCTGCTTCTGCGTCCCCTTCCGTTTCGGCTACCCCTAGTTCTTCTCCGACGCCGAGTGCGTCTGCGACTCCTTCGGAGTCTCCTTCCCCGACGGTAACTCCGTCTCCGGTTCCGACGGCTGAGGCTCCCGCGCAGGCACCGGCGGCTGAGGCACCTTCTGCGGAGGCGCCGGCGGCTCCGGTTTCTGAGGCTCCCGCGCAGCAGGTTCAGCAGGCTCCTGCTCAGGAGGCTCCCGCTCAGGTTGCTACGGAGGCGCCCGCCCAGCAGGCTCCGGCTCAGCCTGTTCAGCAGGCTCCGGCGCAGTCGAGTGTTTATTACGAAACATGCGCTGATGCTCGTGCGGCTGGCGCGGCGCCTCTGCACCGTGGTGAGCCGGGTTACCGCCCTGGTCTAGATAGAGACGGTGACGGCGTGGCGTGTGAGCCGAAGAAGAAGCACTAGGCTTCTGCCCGTTCTTATAGCGAAGCCCCCTTGTACTATTTCTAGTACAAGGGGGCTTCGTCATATCAGCCTAGAATCCGTGCGGGGTCAGAACCTGCGGGCATCAGGTCTAGCGCGGCTGGTAGGCGCGGGCACGCTCAGCACGAGCACGGCGCGCCTCCGCATCCTGCAGGACCGGCACCAGCATACGCACCAGCTGGCCCATACCGCGCACCACCAAATTCAGCCACAAACCCACAGACCACACCGCCGCCACACGCGGATGACCCGAGCGCACCCACCGCACACCCAAAAAAGACAGCGAATAATACAGCAGAAGCAGCAGCGACTCACGGAAACGGTGCACCTGCCGAAGAATAGGGTTCTGAGGAAGCTTCATCATGCCTCCCAGTATACCCACCGGAACCCCCGCCAGGACTCCCCCGCACTACCCGTAATAGTCACGAATCGTCACCGTCGTCAAACCGCGCCGATCCAACAACGCCCGAATACGATCCAGCTCAGACACCACACCCCGATAATTCAAATGCCCAATCACAATATGCTGAGCCAAAGCGTACTTCTCCGCATAGGCATACACCTCAGCCGAAGAAATATTAGACGAATCCGCCAACGACCCGTACCACAGAACCGGGCGCGTAAAACCACAGGACGCCGCAGCCGCCAACACACGCTCATCATAATACCCGTACGGCGGGCGGAAATACGGCTTCGAAGACACCCCAAAAAGCCGCATAATCTCCTCATCATTACGGGTCAGCTCACGCACAATCTGCTCATCCGTCAGGCTCGTCAACGCCGCATGACTATACGTATGGTTCGCAATCTGCAACTGACCACTCTTCACCAGCGGCAACAACAGGTCACGATGCTGCCTAAACGCCGGGTACTGACCGTTGATAAAGAAGGTGAGGCGCGTGCCAGTACGGCGAGAAAACTCCGCGTAGGCGCGTACCACCTCCGGGTCGGCGCCGTCATCGACCGTCCACGCAATATACTTGCCCTCACCCGGTAGGCCGGTCTGCGGGCCAGTCCAGGCACGCGCTGCGGGAACCGGGTTCGACGAGGTCGCAGTCGCAGATGCGGAGGGGGTAGCCGCCGAGCTTGCCGAAGCAGTCGCAGAGGCACTACCCGACGCGCTACCCGAGGCTGACCCGCCAGCCGACGCTCCGTGGGTGCCTTCCGCCGCAGACGGGGTGCAGCCGGTCATTCCAAGACCCAGCACGCCGAAGCCCACCGAACCCAGACCAAAGGTACCAACATGCCGCAAAAGTTCCCGTCGCCCTATGGAGGCGTGGGCAGAGTCGCCCGATACCGCCTGGTCGGTAGCGGGGGTGACGATAGCGGATTGACGAGGAGCAATAGGTGTTTCTGAGTGTGGAACAGTGTTCATATTATGAGTGTATGATGAGACCACCGTTAGATATCGAAAAATTCAAAATATTACGTAATGATTAATAACGCCGCAATAAAAGAACCTTTACACGCATTCGTTCCACTCACTCACCGAAGACCACGCTCAGCACACTAAGCTACCCGCAGGCCAGGTAATCCGGGTATTCCAAGTAGCCCAGGCAATCCAGCTACAGCTACAGCTCCAACCACAGCGCAGGGCGCAATTCTAAGTACAACAAGGTCCCTCCCCCCCAGAACGCATTCACAACGCGCCCGGGAAAGGAGCCTCAATATATAAGTTCACGCAATCGTACGGCCAAGCACGCGGATACGACCAAGTACGCGGGTACGACCACGTACGCGAAGAGAAACCTACTCGAAATCCGAAGCTACCGGCGACTGCTGCGCCTCAGCAGGATGCTCCACCGCAGCGGACTGTTCTACCTCAGCGGGTTGCACCCTCTCAGCAGATTCCAGCGCATTCAGTGCCTCCAGTGCCGCCGCCTCCGCAGCCTCTTCAGCGTCAGCCTCAGCCACACGCTCAGCATCCGACTCGGCAGAAGTCACCGCCGCCGGGTTCGTCAGAACCTTCACGCCCATGCTGCGCAGCGCATCCGTGTTCGTGATCGTCTCGTCATTATCAATCAGGTACACCTTATACCCATCATTACGCAGGCGACGCATCAGCTCCAGGAGCATGCTCTGAGCGACCTCATCCACCGCGTACACGCGCGTCACATCCAGGGCGACCTTCGAACCCTCCATCGGGGATTCCACAATCTCACGAATCACGCGCTCCACACCCGCAAAACGGATGCGGCCCTGCAGCTGAATCAGGCGCATCGACTCGTCCCCCGAACCGATCTGGTAGTTCGCACGCAACGCCGAACGAGCCACCGTCGGAACGTTCATCACGTGCATGCCCATGTCATCAGAGAACTGCTCAAACAGCTCCACGCCGCGCACACTGTTACCGTGACCGTCCAGGCGCGGCGAGAACGTCGCCACACCCAGCTGACCGGGCACCGCACCAATAATGCCGCCGCCCACGCCGCTCTTCGCCGGAACACCCACCTGGGTCGCCCAGTCGCCCGCCGCGTTATACATACCGCACGTGAACATGACGCTCAGCACCTGACGCACCACCGTCTTAGGAACCACCTGCTCACCCGTCACCGGATGCACACCATAGTTCGCCAGAGTCGCCGCCATCAACGCCAAGTCCTTGACCGTCACCATCAGCGAGCACTGGCGGGTGTAACCCTGCACCGCCACGGTCGGGTCACCGGTCAGGATGCCGTGGCCACGCAGCATGTGCGCAATCGCGTAGTTGCGGTGCGCGTGCTCCAGCTCAGACTCGTACACGCGCTCATTCACCGACAGGCGGCGGCCCGCAAACGCAGACAGACCAGAAATGACGCGCTCCATGCGCTCGCCCTGCGTCGCACCGGGAGGACCCACCAGCGAATGGGTGGTAATCGCGCCCGCGTTAATCATCGGGTTCAGCGGCTTACCGGAGCCGTCCTCCAGGGACAGCTCGTTGAACGGCTCACCGGAAGGCTCCACGCCCACCTTCGCAAGCACGTCATCATAGCCGCGGTCCGCGAGTGCCAGGGCATACACGAACGGCTTAGAAATCGACTGGATCGTGAATTCCACATCGGAGTCACCGGCGGCGTACTGCTCACCATCAACCATGGCGATGGACGCGGCGAGCTTGTCCGGGTCCACGGCGGCAAGTTCCGGAATGTAGTTTGCCAGCTCACCGGAGGTATCAGAAGCGACCGACTCGAGGGTCTCGGTCAGGTAAGTGGCAATAGGTGAATGCATAGTGTTCCGTATCTGCTGCTAATCGTGGTTGTTCTCGTCAAAAATTTCAGGATGCGCCCGCCCACTGTTCCGTTTCGGCCAGGCTGAGGCGCTCATCGTTGCAGGCTACCGCGGCTACCAAACTAAAGAGCCTGCCCGCGAGCCTGTCAAAGTGTGTGGGTGAGGAGCGCCTTTTGCTCCCTAAAGAGTGTATCTTTTGCGTGTTGAAGCGACCAAATATAAGCCGCCAAATATCACGGTCGCCTCTCCCCCCGCTATTTCGGCACGCAGAAATCACACACGCAAGGTTTTCAGGTGGCCTAGGGGTTCAGGTGGCTTAGGGGTGGCGAACCGAATCCGGTTCACGACCACCCAACTCGGCGGTCTCCAGCTGGAAGGTCGAGTGCTCCACCGACACCTCAAAATGGCTCGCCACGCACGAACGGATACGGTCCAGAATCGCCACCGCAGACCCGTCATGGAAGCACGAATCGGCAACCACCACGTGCGCGGTCACCACCGGCAGACCGGTAGCCACCGTCGAAGCATGCACATCGTGCACCTCCACAACGCCGTCAACACTCAAGATATGCTCACGCATCGCGTCCAGGTCCAGGCCGTCCGGGGTGAACTCCATAAGCACCGCCGTGGTCTGCTTCATCAGACGCGCCGCACGCGGCACAATCAGCGCCGCAATGAGCAGACCGGCAAGGGCATCCGCCTGGTAGAAGCCGGTCAGCCAAATCACGATAGCCGCCACAATCACACCCAGCGAACCCAGGGCGTCATTGAGCACCTCCAGGAACGCGGCACGCATATTGAAGTTCGCATTCCTCGCCGTAGCCAGTACCGCAATACCAATAGCGTTCGCCACCAGGCCAACCACACCAAAGATTAGCAGTTCGGTGCCGGGCACCTCCGGCGGGGCGAACAGGCGATGCACGCCCTCCACCGCCGTGTAGATACCCACAGCCAGCAGCAGCACCGACTGGCCGAGGGCGGCAAGCACCTCAATACGGCGGAAACCCCACGTGCGGCGGGAGGTCGCCGGGCGCGTCATCAGCGAAGCCGCAGCGAGCGCCACCAGCAGACCCGAGGCATCCGCCAGCGCGTGCGCCGTATCAGTCAGCAGCGCAAGACTTCCCGTGACCAACGAACCGATCGCCTGCGCCAACACAATAACAATCGCCAAGCTGAACGCAATCAGCAGGCGCGGACGCATCGAGGCGGCATCCTCCGGGCTCGGGGCATGCGAATGGTCGTGCCCATGGTGATGCCCGTGGTGGCCGTGATGTGTGTGCGCTCCCATGCGCTTCTCCTCAACTATGAACTGCGTTGTTGACTATCGAGAGTTATCGGCAGATAGCAAAATCGCCCGATTCACAAGAACCGGGCGAAAAGCTCCTCAACCGAGGAAAACGTGGAGATAAGGGGACTCGAACCCCTGACCCCCTGCATGCCATGCAGGTGCGCTACCAGCTGCGCCATATCCCCATATTCTGTTAGTGACCTCAACGAGGCAACATGAATATATTACACACACCACGGACAACGATGCAAACCAGCGCACCCAAAAACCCAAAAAAGTTCCGGGGCAACCGGGCAGGCAGAAGGGGCAATCAGGCGGGCAGAAATACCCTCGAAATACGCAGAATAAACACACAGAAAAGGGGCGGACCCCGCGGCACCATACGGCGCCAACAGTGCCCACCCCTCATCAGCTAAAAATCAAGCGGAAGCCTACGCCTCATCCTGAGCGGGAATGATGCGTGCAGCATCTTCCTCAGTCTCACCCTCAATATCGAAGGGAGCCTCATTCTCAACGCCCAGCTCAATACGCGGAGCCTCAGCCCACAGACGATCCAGAGCGTAGAACTCGCGGTCCTCCTCATGCTGAACGTGCACGACAATATCGCCGAAGTCCAACAGAATCCAACGACCCGAGGAGCGACCCTCACGGCGAACCGGCTTCAGGTCAGCCTGCTCACGCAGAGCGTCCTCAACCTCATCCGCAACAGCGTTCACGAGGCGCTCGTTGTGGGCAGAAACCACCAGGAAGCCATCAATCAGACCCATCGCGTCGGATGCATCCACAGCGAACAGGTTAGTTCCCTGCTTCTCCTCCGCAGCGCGGGCGGCAATGCGCAGAGCCTCAATCGAGGACTGTGCAGCAGTCATATTTTCCTTCCTTGCCAGCAGAACACCCGCCGGCAGCACCCGCAACAGGGGTGCATTGTTCACGGCCTACTTAGGGCCAAAAATCATAATCAGACCGACAACGACCAGGGCGATCAGCAGCACAATCCACAGCCACGCCAGGGAGGTCTTCTGTGCAGGTTGCAGAACCTTTTCAGCCTTCTCAACAGCGCTTGCAGAAGCAGAGTCTTCCCCAGTTTTCTTCGACGCTGCTTCCTTCGATTCAGCGTCCTTCGAAGCCTCAGCAGAAGCAACCGAAGCAGACTTCGACTCAGCCGACTTAGACTCTTCAACCTCGGAGCCCTTATCGGACTCTTCAGCAGTCTCCTCGACCAGTGCCTCGTCGGGACCCTGACGATCCACCATGCGCTGCAGCAGCTCCTCAACCTCATCCGGGCTCAGAGCAACAGTCGGGTCGCCGTCCACCGAATCTACGGTATCCCCTGCGGAGGCGCTATCCAGCACGCTCAGGTCAAGACCCTGAGCGTTCACCGCGCTCACGCGGGTGGGCAGCTCGTCAGCGGACTCTTCAACCTCAGTAACCTCAACGGTCTCTTCCTCAACGGAAGCAACCTCGGTCTGCTCAGCCTCAATGTCAGAGCTGTCCAGCTCCTCAACCTTCGGCTCATCGCGCACCAGGTACTGGTGCAGCTCGGGTTCAGGCTTCTCCTCCTTGACCACGGCAATGACCGGGATTGAAGAAGTCATCGGGTTATCCACCGCGGAGGGGCTGGTCGCATCCACACGGTTCTGCGCAATCTCTTCGGGGCGCAGAACACGCAGGCTACTGGTCAGAGGAGCAGGCTCGTGCAGCTTCTCCTCATCGTTCGCCTCAGTGTCGATCTTGCCCTGAGCCGCCAGCGCCGCAAAACGACGCTGAACAGCCAGAACCTGCGGGTCAATAGCGTTCGTATAAACCACGGAGCCCATGTTCTCAACAGGCTTCGCGGGCTCACCGCGGCGGGCCGCACGCAGGTACTCGGCAACTTCTTCACGGTAGCGGGCAAGACGGCGCGGACCCATCACCTTAGTAGGCGGCGGCACCTCAATGCCGTCCTCGGTCACGTACGTCTCGTAGAGGTACGCTTCGTCCTCGCTATAGGGCTTCGAACCCGTAGCTTCACTCATGTGTTCCCTCATTATTCGTCGATTGGGGTGCCTGCCCAGACTCATCCTTCACGCGGGGCAAGCCGTCACGGTACGCCGTCAAGGCGTCCTTCTTGTACAGGCCGTACTTAGCAATGTACTGCACCACACCATCCGGCACCAGGTACCAGATGGGGGCGTCTTCAGCTGCGCGGCGACGAATATCGGTCGAAGAAATCGCCATCGCAGGAATCTTCAGGGTCGTAATATGACGACCCTCAGCCATCGGCGGATCCAGCTCATGATCGGGGCGGGTCACGCCCACAAAAGTCGCCAAATCCCACAGCTTATGGGCATTGCGCCAGGTCATAATCTGGCTGATCGCGTCCGCACCGGTAATGAAGAACAGGTCAGCATCCGGGCGCAGGGCACGCAGCTCGTTAAGCGTATCAAAGGTGTAGGTGGCGCCGCCACGGTCAATATCAATACGGCTCACCGTAAAACGCGGGTTCGACGCGGTCGCAATCACCGTCATCAGGTAGCGATGCTCAGCGTCACTCACGTGCCGCTCCCCCACCTTCTGCCAGGGCTGACCGGTCGGAACGAACACGACCTCGTCCAGGTCGAACACGGCGGCAACCTCACTAGCTGCCACCAGGTGTCCGTGGTGAATCGGGTCGAAAGTTCCACCCATCACGCCCAGACGCACCCGACCGGGAGTGCGCGGGGGAATCGACTCGGTGCTCGGAGCACCAAAATCAAGGTGAACAGGCTGGTCAGTCACAAATGCCGTCCTTGCTGGGGACAGAGACCGCGCCACGGCAGCTTAAGAAGCCACCACAGGTGCGGATGCGGGCAGGTTACACAGAAGGTACGCAACACCGAAAACGGCCCGCGTACATTCCCCTCTATGCTACCTGCTTACGGTCAAAAAAACCGAAATGACGGGGGTGAGCTAAGCCGCCAGTGGAATACCCAGCCAGCACGCCCAACCACAGGATTACCCGCAGAATCGCCCGCATATTCCGACGCGCACATCCGGCGCGAGGGGCAACCGCAGAACACATAAGAAAGTGCCGCGCACCGGAGCAAACCCCGGTGCGCGGCACCAATCATCGTCGAGGTAACAGCTGTCTGGGCAACAGCTAACGCCTAGCTACTAGTCGTCGACGTTCGGCATGTCGATATTCTCGTCGACCTTGCCTTCCTTCAACTTCTTACGGTACTCAACCGACTCGGTCCACACGCCTGCAACACGCTCGGACTCCAGCTCGGCACGAGCCTCCGCCTTCGCGTCCATACGCTCCTTGTACTCCACACGCTTCTGCGCACGAGTCGGGCGAATAATCTCTTCCAGACGAGCGTCCGTACCACGCGGGGAGGACAGCAACTCAGCGCCACCGACCATGGTCGGCTCCCAATCGAAGATCACCGAATTGTCGTTCTCGCCAATCACCACGGCGTCACCGGCACGAGCACCAGCCTTGAACAGCTCATCCTCAACACCCAGGCGCGCCAGGCGGTCCGCCAGGTAGCCGACAGCCTCATCATTATTGAAGTCAGTCTGCTGAATCCAACGCTCAGGCTTCTCACCAATCACGCGGAACAGCGGCTCAAGGTTACGCTCCTCGCGGCGAATAATGAACTCCTGCTTCTTCTTACCGCGGAAGCCCTTCGGGCGAACCACAGGAGCCTCAACAACCACGCGCTCCGCTTCCTTCTCGGCAGCGGCACGAGCCTCGCGGTCCTCCTCCACGAGCTTTGCCATCGCAAAGATGAGGGGCTTCAGACCCTCATGGGAAGCCGTCGAAATCTCGAAGACCTTGAAGCCCATCTCCTCAAACTCGGGGCGAACAAACTCAGCCAGCTCACGAGCCTCAGGAACGTCAATCTTATTGAGCACCACAATCTGCGGACGCTCATGCAGCGGCACGGTCACACCCGCAGTCGGGTCAACCTCATAGTTCTGCAGCTCGCCGCGAATCACCTCAAAGTCACTGATCGGGTCGCGGCCCGGCTCCAAAGTAGCGCAGTCAATCACGTGCACCAGAGCCGAAGAACGCTCCACATGGCGCAGGAAGCGGTGACCCAGACCGCGGCCCTCCGAAGCACCCTCAATCAGACCCGGAACATCCGCGACGGTGTAGCGAACATCGCCCGCCTGCACCACGCCCAGGTTCGGGATCAACGTGGTGAACGGGTAGTCAGCAATCTTCGGACGCGCCGCAGAAATCGCAGCAATCAACGAAGACTTACCCGCCGAGGGGTAACCCACCAGAGCCACGTCCGCAATGGACTTGAGCTCCAGAACAATATCAGCCTCTTCACCGGGGGTGCCCAGCAGAGCAAAACCGGGAGCCTTACGCTTAGCCGAAGCCAACGCAGCGTTACCCAGACCGCCCATACCGCCGCGGGCAGCAACATACTCGTCGCCCACACGCAGCAGGTCAGCCAAAACATTACCCTCGCGGTCCTTCACCACAGTACCCTGCGGCACGGTCAGAATCAGGTCCTCACCGTTAAAGCCGTGGTGCATATCGCCACGACCAATATCGCCATTCGGGGCGTGCTGATGTGGGCTGTGGTGGTACTCCAGCAGGGTCGTGGTCTGGTTATCCACGCGCAGAATCACCGCGCCACCATTACCACCGTTACCGCCGTTAGGGCCGCCCAGGGGCTTAAACTTTTCACGTCGCACGGAGACGCAGCCGTTACCTCCGCGACCGCCAGATACATGCAAGACCACGCGGTCCACGAATTCTGCCACGGGTTCTCCTTATCTTGGAAAATCTTCACTTCGCCACCGCACGGCACACACCAATCATGCTGCGGATGCGGCGGCAGGCGCGACCGGGTTGGGGTGCGCCTCATCGTGGAGCCCAGCACAGGCGGGCATCCACGGCATTCGAGGTCATAGCGAGAGGGGGTAGACTAACGCCTACCCCCTCTGCCCTAGCGGTGAGTATTACTCAGCTGCTGCCAGGATGTTAACGACCTTGCGGCCCTTGCGGGTACCGAATTCGACGGTGC